>Ga0136643_10000720_pt1 | contig 37488 bp, 23 predicted proteins | sample TergutLab28metaG_FD_96883 | JGI IMG/M metagenome (GOLD analysis project Ga0136643, IMG submission 96883) | Labiotermes labralis P1 segment gut microbial communities from Petit-Saut dam, French Guiana - Lab288 P1 (version 3) (version 3) | ecosystem: Host-associated > Arthropoda: Insects >...
GCATATAAGAATTTTTTTTTTTAGGGGTAGGTGTGTGGAAGCAGTATACTGAGATATCGGCAAGTACAAAATTCCTGCCAACTGCTGTGTCTATATGTCAGCTACCAACATTATGTCTGCTCTGTTCTGGGCTATGAAACCATGTAGATATATGCCGGTATTTTGGAGATTGCCCACTTCATTTTCCGGGTAGATGAGGAAACCTAACACGGAGGCATCAGACTCCTCCTACACACCTACTAAGCTACATGGTAATATACAACAGGCAGTCACCATAGTTGCTACCTTGGGAAGGTATATTAGAAGAAGAGTAAAAGGATTTGAAAAGCAAAGACATAACATTCATCAAATGATCATGAAACTGCATTAAATTCACAGATGTTGTGATGGGATGCTTCTGAAACAGAATATGAAAAGTGCCAAGCTCACGTGTTGCCACAGACATTACCTTGCTAATTTCTGAGACCTCATACCTGCCATATTTGCTGGTTGAGTACAATAATCCTGGGAGGCACACTGCTCTCTGTTGTCCCGTAAAATGAACTCTGAATACCTGGGAGCATCTGTTAGTGTTGTGGGTGTCAAAAGAACATCAATACCTGATGACCAAACTTTATCAAAATCCTGGGCAATCAGGCGACGTACCTTCAGAGCTTGAACAAAATACTGCGAGTAGTTCCTGTAATTTTGAAGATCAGATGATGATATAATGGCTGCCCAAGTTGTGGCATGACACAGCGACTACACTGGAAAGTGAAGCTTTCATGGCTCAATTGAAACTGCAGGTTGTATCATTTTACATAACAAAAATACCAGTAAAGTTCACCCTAGAACAGGCCGTGAAGGTCCGGATGGTAAAACTCTACTTCTTCTTTAACCTCAGAACTAGATTAAAGTGGGTGGCCAACACTACACCCTGGCCACTTTAACCCCACCAAAGCAAAACTACAAGCAAACACTTTAAAATTCCATTACTTCAGCACTTTATTCACACATGACCACTTCCACATTACAGGAAGTCATCACTGCAACACTGCCTGGAACAACACTTACTTTCATTTTAATGCTTACAAAGCTCAGCGATCAAAGGTTCAAGGAATGTGGCCTAGAATCAGACCAACATCACTTTTGAGGAAAGCTGGCGGAAACTTCAACAGTCAGACTGTCAGGTACTTAAATTAACTGTTACGGTACACAATGATGCAATCTACACTGTTTCATCCTATGTTGTGATGTTTAGGAATGTAATCCCAATGTTACAGGAGGACTTGCTGTGTTATTCACTGTCCCTCAGACATTTCCTCTGGCAACAAAGAATTCCATCTATTCTGTCTTCCCCATAGCTCCTCTTCACTTTCCTTCCATTTCCTTCCTTCCTTCAATAGATTACCTTTTCTACCTTGTTCTTCACATCTTACTTTTGTCATCTCTCTTGGACAATTGCCTGTGAGTTTCATGCTGAGAACTATCATATTACATATATGTTCATTCACAAAATCTTATTATTTTATATTCCAAATTTATCGATGAATTCTCTCCAGCTTTATTTTGGTATAATAAAACAAATACCAGTAATTACCGAACCCTTACTTACTCCATGGTGCAGTCCCTCTTGAGGAGCCAACAGGTTTTCAGCTAGTCAAGAAATTCCCTGCATTTTACGGAACCCGAAGGGTCATTACCGCAGTCACAAGTGCCTGCCACCTGTCCCTATCCTGAGCCAGCTCGATACAGTCCACACCCCCACATCCCACTTCCTGAAGATCCACCTTCATATTATCCTCCCATCTATGCCTGGGTCTCCCAAGTAATTATCGTGCCTTATTTTAATTTAAAAAAACTGCTTCAATTGTGGGAAAATGTCTGCCAGTAAATACATTATACAGTGTATTACCTTTGTAGCAAGAAGTGGTTTCCTGCTAGGATGCGACCTCTGACCACTTCATTGAACCCCTGACTGCGTGTTGCTGCATACAGTTGCTCTGTTGATCTATCCTCATCAGCACGCAGACCAAATTCAATTCCATCATACCGTGCCATATTACTTGCAACCTCACACTGATTCAGAACTGAGTAGCATGCTATTGATGACGGTGTGTATGGCATTGAAACCTACAAGAATTAAAATACTGTACTATCTGTATACAGTTAATTATGTCATTACTGTCCAAACTGTAGTGTCATACTACCAGGCAGATTATTTATTTAAATTAATATTTTCTAAAAAAACTATGTGACAATGGTTTGGATTTAAAAATGATATGTCAGTAGAATGAGTTAGGAACTGTACACACAGCATAACATGCCCAGAACATTCAATGTATCTTGCATAATTAATTCTGACAACCATAAGACAACAACCAGAACAACTGCATTGACAATAAATAATTTGTTTCATTTTTCCCAACAGATTTTCTTTACTTAGTGAGTTACACTTGAGATGTGAGCAGAAATGCATGCAGGTCTTCATGCAGTGTCCAATGTTGCTGTGAAGTTTCCAACTTAAAAATTGTAATGTGTCAACAAATTTAATGAAACACTCCAGGATCAAATTTTATAAAAATTCAGCCCTTCTTGAGATGTTATATGTAGCCAGACAGACATTACAACAGTACATAAAAACAACACAAGCATTCATGCCTTCTGGGTGTCACAACAAAACAACATGTCTATGAATTATTAGAGGACATCTTATATTTCTCTACCTGAATTACTTCTGCTCCTGCTTGCTCCAAAATGTCTGCAACCTCACTCCACAACTCCACCACTTCAACAGACATCCCTGGGCAGTGATACTCCTTTGGTATTCCAATTCTTATTTTAGTGATGTCTGTATTTTGACTCAGATCCAGTGGAATAAAATAATCTTTTACTGTAGTAGAGTCCAGTGGATCATGACCAGCAAGAACATCTGACAAAAATTTATTTCACATTTAAAATTATTTAAAATTCCTTGTGAATACTCTAAACACAATATTTTTATGGAAGTGAAGATTCATGCTGTGATCTGTGAAGTAAATTTATCAATTTATTAGTTCAGGAGCCATCTTAAATGATAATTCAAAGGAAAGTATTAACCCCTTGCTATACATACTTAACAGCGTAGCAGCATCATCTACTGTTCTGGTCAGAATCCCTGGTACATCCATGGAATTCACTAATGGTATGAGACCATGACGAGACAGCAGGCCATAGCTGGGTTTCAAACCCACAACACCACAATATGCAGCTGGGTTCCTTGTTGAACCTCCAGTATCTGAGCCAAGTGCCCTGAGGAGCAAAGTATCAATATATTTTCCCATTAAATCAGCAGTGCCAAACTGCAGGTTTGCAGTACCTGAAATTACTAACAAAACCACCATAGTAATACAGTCCTTTGCACACCACAATTGTTGCTCAGCTGGTCCACAAAGTCCCCCAATTTTATGGAACCTGAAAGTTCATTAACATGTTTACAGCAGCCCAACACATGTCCCTCTCCTAAGCCAGATTGAGATCATGACCTCTGACCTTATTTATTTTAAGATCCATTTTACTATTATCTGCACTCCTATATGGCCATTAAACTTAAATTACATTTTCATAATAATGTTATTACTGTATTCAATAAACATGATGTATAGACTTCTGGCATTTCAAGTGCAAAATTTCTTATCTATTTTATTTTACATTGCCAACCATTATCATTACTGAAAAATACTACATGTAACATTTAAAAATTCTGGCACCATCTATATCAGAGCATAACAAACTCTGGACCACCAAGAGAGCAGAAGGAAAGAAAGGTCATAAAAAATAAGTGGTATCAATTGCTAACATGAATCGTAGAGAACTGTAGCATGTCAGGACACAGTGTTAGGATGAGTGAGACAGTAATAACTTTTAGGATGCAAAATTCAGCAGAAAGCTTCATTGTGTTGAGAAAAATGTTACTGCACCAATAACCCCATTTCAGTCCAGTAAGAATGACTTACGCAAACACAGTTCCTGAAGCTACTGCAACAGCACTGCCTCCGGAACTGCCACCTGCAATGAACCAATCGCTCTCACTGTTACGTGAAGAAACCTGATGAAGATTCCGGCATCCCATTTTGCTATCATGGATGGCATTATATCCCTGTATATGTTCTGTGGACTCTTCACTCTTTTCCGTGTTTCTTATTAATGTATATTTTTCTCCTGACTGCCAAATATTCTTACTTGGACCATGGATTGAATCCACAGTGCCTGACCTGTAGCAACACAACATGTATAGAGAGGCAAATACAAATGAATGTGTAATTATGTACAGATAATGAAACAAAATGACAATTAAGTGTGGTAAGGGAGGATGGGGGGCAGATGTACTACAAGTTGTACCATATATATATATACACATATAATTTTTGTTTCTGCTGTTACTTTACATAAAGCTCAAATCAGACATTGTCACTTTTCAAAACAACATCAGCACCACCACTACCACCACCAATAAAAAACAACAATCATGATGACAACCACCATCATCATCATCATCATCAAGAATTAATCATACAGGAAGTCTGCTGATATTCCGTTACAATGGGTGCAGTCTGGGAGTCTCAATCCCTACCAGAAGCAGTTTGAAATATTAACACCCTTACATTAGTTTTCATAAAGATATATCTAATATTACTTACCCCATTGCAAATTCATCCATGTTACATTTCCCAAGCAGGATTGCTCCTGCATCTTGCAGTTTTTGGACCATTGTTGCATTATACTGGGGCCTAAAAGTTTCTAGCATCCGTGAGCCACATGTTGTTTCTATATTAAGCGTACAGTAATTGTCCTTTACTGCCACTGGAATGCCATCTAATATACCTCTGATGTTACCTTTGGATAAATAAGATTATTAGGTCCTCTCATTAAACCATAAGCTTACCATAAAATCTGTACAGCTAGATATGGTACAGTCATTACCATTTATATACCTGCTATCTGCCTCTTTGGCTTGAATCTCTGCCACTTCCCTTGTCAATCTAACAAAGATATTTAATTTCTTCAGCTTTTCAGCATGTTGTAAACAGGCCGCACAAACGTCTGATGGCAGAAACACACCATCCTGCAGTTTTCTACTAATCTGGAATACGAATCAAACAGAAGGGTTCTAATACTAAAAACTAACAAACATACACACTATGAGCAGCAGTATTTTGCAGTGATTACAGACATGCGTGCAAGCCTGTAAGTATTAAAGGCTATTATGCGACAACTGTAGCGGTGAAAGTAGCAGAGCGAGATTTCCTGTACTCGGCTAACAAGTACCACGGAAATGTGCTAGATACTATGAAAACTAGCTTCATTTACAGGTTCACAATTAAAGCTGCCTGTCAGCAACACTTTAGAAGCATTCACGAATGGATTGAATGATATTATTCATGAACATAACCTTATATTAAATACTAACATAACCTAGCAAACTAGAACGAACTTAATTTATCAACTTCAAGTGATCAAGAATGCATGTCTGTAGTGAATTACAAAATTACATTGTCCTTACCTGTCGTATAGATAAGGATAACATCTTTCAAAGACTTGTCAATTACAAATACTGATATATTTCATTTCTCCTAGCACAACTTTTATACCGAAGTACTATCGATATATCGTTCTACCACCACTCGCAAATGTTTCCGCCCGCAGGCAAAGGGAATAGGATTTAACCTCGAAATGGTTTCGGAGAAACAAGGGACGCACAGTAGGGATAACTGCATGTTGTGTTATAATAAAAAGCAACTCAGTTCTACTACGTATTAGATTTAATTTTTGTACGCCTCTGACACGTCAATGAAGCATGTATTTCGTGCGCAGAAAATTACGTTTCTTTATGTACCACCAGAACGAAGTACAATTTGTTCTATAACCGTTTTTTTAGCCTGATGTAGGCTACATGTAAGCTGTCTTCAGTTTTAACACTTGTGTCATCTCATCTACTTATTGCTCCACGCAGAATAGTGTGTAAATCGCAGTAACATTTAAAAAATGTAGAGATGTGACGTTAGTTCTTAATTCTTATCTATTTCAAACAAAGTGACCGTCTCTGTTCCCAGTTTTTCAACTGAGCTAAAATCGACGGTGTTGTAACTGAGGCTGACAGATCAGTCCCTTCGATCCCAACGCGTGCCCGCATAAAAAAATTTTCGACCCTTTCACGGTATCTAAACGGGCTGCGGAGTTTGAAGAGAACGATTTCTGATTTTCGATTACGGCCTTTCGGGGAATACCCGAATGACTTAATTAAAACTGTGTGTCAGTGCCAGGTTCTCATCAAGTCAAGTAAAAGGGAAAGCCCCCTCCCCTGCCCCTCACCAAACGCATGGAACATACCAAATACGTGGATGGCTGTGAAGGAACGTGTAAACGCGTGCAGTATCGTGAGAATTTCAAAGCAAGTAGACGTGTAAAACGGGTCTAAGTAATGTGTCCGTGGAAAGGTGCAGGGAAAGGAAACGATGACTTCGGTTCCTCAATTTAGGTAAGATTCCTGTATTTTGTTTTCATCTAAAACCCAGTTGTGTCTAAATGCACTAACCTCAGCGCCTACTCAGTAACTGCTGACCTGAAACTAACCCTTTCCTAAAGTGTACACGCAGCAGTGCATGATCACCTCCGTCCTTTTCTCTGCTTGGAAGTCTTCTCGGGGGTAAAAAGCCGGAGCGTGAAACCAAATCTCTAATCTTCATATAAACTCTGGCGTGGTACATAATTGTAAAGAATGGGGAGTGACATTGCTTTCTTTGCAACAGCGATAGCTACTCAAAGGCATTACGAATTCTTGCACTGCCAATATATACAGTAATGTGAGCCACATATTAATTGTGAATCGGGACTCATGTGACATGTACGTAGAAACATTTATTTGAAGTTAAGCAGGAATTATGATTCGACTTTATAAAGATATTGTTATTCTTTGGTTTAGTAAGATAATGCAGGCCTCGTGCAAGATTTATAAGATGAAGTGTTTAAAATAAACATAAGAAATTAGATTCCAAAAATGATTTATATAGTTAATAATTGTATTAATTTAATTTCAGAATGCTTGTCTATATGCTACTGTGCAAATAAACACATTTTTAGTATACCTTATAATATCAGCAAGAGCTGATATCAACTGGTGTCCAGTTATTCAGCCCCTTGGGTTGCATATTGCTCAAACGTGTTTGTTTCAACTAACAGATATCCACAGATGTACAACGCTTTTTGATTATTTTATTACTGCGCTGCTTCAGCACGGGGGGTGTCAGACATGGCTTATGTATTATTTCTTGTCAAGCGAAACAGTTGCTTGACTTAATGTTTATTTTTAAATAAGCGGTTTGATATAAGGAGCGTTATTACTGGCAAGTGGTAACAAATTATGTACTCGTGTATTGTAAGTTCAGTGCGCAGGTTAAAACACTTTATTATCCAACTAATGCACAATATACAATATGTAGATACAATTAAAATTATAAAGTATTTAAAAGTGCTCCAACATGTTTCGGATCACAGAGGATCCATCATCAGGGAGCCTTGACCAGTGTTTGGCTAAAGATTACAAGAATGATTCTATCGTGTCCGTTGACATGGACAATGTCGGTGTTATGGCAGCATATTCTGACCCGTTGTGCGTGCGTACTCTCTCTCTCTCTCTCTTGCGCGCGCGCGCGCGTGTGTGTGTATGTATGTAGTTCACTGTATAGAATCATACTTGTAATTTTTAGCCAAGCACTGTACAAGGCTACCTCATGATGGATCCTATGTGATCGGAAACATGTTGGAGCACTTTTAAATATTTTATAATTTTAATTGTATCTACGTATTATATATTGTTCATTAGTTGGATAATAAAGTGTTTAATTATCATTGATGCACGGTGCAAACATGACGATTCGGTGCGCAGGGTCAGTTGTGTAGACGAATTAATTCTCACTACACAAAGCGCTTATACTTTTCCTCACCAGAGATCAGAGGTTTTACGTACCTACACAAGACAATGAAAACAATAAATAAAAATAATTATTAGGTGTTGTTAAAAGAATGCGTATCCATCTTCCCGCCTGTCTGTGACTCAGTATCAGCGATTGTATCGCTTGCTGCAATTTCATTATTTTCGGTACGGAAGTTAACTTACTAAAGTTGTCGAACAAGCGCGAGTTTCGTGAAAATAACCTCGGTGAAGATCATACTTTACTTAGTGGCGTAAATGGGTATCCACCCGCACTTCCCATACTTCTTGACCGATTTGGGCGAAATTCTGTATATGAGATCTGCCCGCAATCCTGTTCGGAATTTCGCATTTCATGAAAATCGGTACAGAGAAGGGAGTGCTTTTCTTACGGGCGTAAATGAAATTACAACTACGTGTGCACCGTTAAATCGTGTGACGTTTTGGCAGTAAAAAGCTCGTTGCTAAAATCGGTGAACTGGGTCACGCAGGCTTATTTACTTTATGTGTGTTTTATTGCGCACTTAAAATTCATACGTCTTGTATCTTGAGCCGAGTTCTTATGAGAGAGGCATTTACATTTCTAATGTGGGAATAAATCCTCTCACAGTGTAATCTTACAGTGAAATACACCATGTAATAGTTCGCACGTATAAAGAGCAATTCTAACCCCTAACGGCTAATTCCCCAGAGCCTGTTGCACACCTTCAGCTATGGTCCGCTTTTCGCTATTTATCTTTTGAATGACGTAAAACGGACTTTGCTTAATAGAGACTAAAGGGGAAACTTCTATGTGAATTGAGTTTTGTCGTCGAGAAATGTTTAATTTCGCTAGTAGCAGTTACTAAATTTTGCAGATCAAAGAGAGGAGCAGTTTCGTATAGAGCTGCACTATTTCATTTAATTAGCAGGCAAACGAGCTTGCTAATTCGGAAGAAAGAGGGAGAGTTTCAAAATTCCAAACCGACTACTCAGTTCGCAAAATGTAGCCCTTCAGACAATGGACCCAACGGTGTTTAAAAGATATAGACAACGGGCTCCTATATTAATGCATATTTGTCTCATTGCGTTTATTTAATCATTTTTGGATTTTCTGTAATTAAAACCGTACTTTTTATAGGCTATAACAAATTAATTTTTAATAAAGAATAATCATCTCAACACAAAATTCTGTTCTGTCGTAAAACAGTATCTGGTTTACAATACATCGCTAGATATTTGGACCCAGAAAGTAGCAGTCAGGAAAATCCGTTTTTTTTGAGAAGCCATCCCGTTGTGTATATCAAATTTGTGTAATATTTTATGTACCGTCAATACACAACATACATCAAGAAAAGATGCAATAATTACAATTAGGTTATATGTGGCTACGTGTTTCGGCCGTAACCGGCCATCTTCAGGCCAAGTAAGAACAATATTAATCTTTTGGCACCGGAATTACTTTTTTAATTTTAGCACATCCTGTATATAAAATGTGAACAATACGGGAACCAAATATGTTAGAATTATGAAACAAACTGCATTTTGAAGAGAAAAAAACGGAGAGTACATACCATGTTTAAAATAATCAGTACCTATATTTGTTGAATAAATATATGAAATGCAACTTTAGAGGTTAGCGATGCGGTATTACCACTATAGTTGACATTAGGCGTCAAAAGGTTAAGGTACGGTAAAAATAGTACTCAATGGGATCCCATTTCATTCACATTAAAAGAATTTTAATATTTTATCAAGTTTTAATGTGAACGAAATGGAATCCCATTGAGTACTATTTTTTACTGTACCTTAATATTGTTCTTAGTTGGCCTGATGATGGCCGGTTACGGCCGAAACACGTAGCCAAATATAGCCTAATTGTAATTATTGCATCTTGTTTGATGTATGATGTGTATTGACGGTACATAATATATTATACAAAAAATCCGCAAAGGATGTAAGTAAAAAGGATGGTAGTGTGTGTTTAATCTTATGAAACAGATTGTTTCTTAGGACATACCGATTTTCATGAAATGCGAAATTCCGAACAGGATTGCAGGCAGATCTCTTATACCGAATTTCGTACAAATCGGTCAAGAAGTATGGAAAGTGCGGGTGGATACCCATTTACGCCACTAAGTAAAGTATGTTCTTCACCGAGGTTATTTTCACGAAACTCCTGCTTGTTCGACAACCTAGGACATAAGACAGCTACATAAATATTCAGTAACATGGGCTAAAATGATGTAAATTATGAACATCTCTTCCTGGCACAAATATTTGAATAAGAGGTGGTTATAATTTGCATAATTTCAGTCCGTGCTAATGAATTTTTGTATGACTGTTTCAATTAAGAGAACAAAAAGTTTGTAAGAAGGAGAATTCTTTCAAAAGTTTAAACGCCCGCTACGTTCGTTTTTTATCTTTCACGGCGTTCGTCTGACGATGACATTCTAGGCCGAAACGTGTAGTGAGCTATTGTAAAAAAAGCAGGTACTATATTCAAGCACATTAGAAAAATTGCGAAAAAACGAGTATCAGCTTCGTCGTACCTATCTGACTGTCCACATGGAACAACTCGGCTCCCCATGGACTGATTTTCACGAAATTTGATATTTGCATATTTTCCTAAAAACTTTCAGGAAAACTCAAGTTTCATTAACATCTGACAGGAATGACGGATATTTTGCATGAAGAACAATATTCATTTGTTATCATATCTCGCTCAGTTCTTAGAGTGTGAAATGTTTCAGACAAAAGTTATACAGAAAATAAAACCACACATTTCGTGTTCAGGAACTTTTTTTCCCGAAAATCGTGGCGTTTATGAGATAATGTGGAAAAATTTTGTACAGCAGGGCAGGCCACAGATGACAATATGGCGCATGCGCTTTGCATGCTGGGTAACCAAAGCTACAGACACACACTCAGAATATGCAATACTTACTGCTTTTCCACGGCAACAATGGTCACGCGAACGCGCCTCAATGTGGCGCTATACGTACATTGCCTGTCTTCTTAAAAAAAAAAAAGATACTGGACGGTATTATTCTGTAATAATAAACGAGTTATAACACACAGCGGGATATGATCTGTGAAAATTATAACAAATCGGTTTATTGTTTCGATGGAAAGTTTAGTCCTGAAGACAAGATTACTGTCAATAGTCAAAGCCCTATCTGCAGGGTAACTCAAAGAAAGTACACATTCATAGATTGATCGTGAGACGGACTCGTGTTTTCTGTCAGCTAGTGTGTCTTCTGAGCTGTAGAAGGTGGCAGTTGTTGGGGATGGTACTGGAAATGACGTCGCAGGAAGTGGCCATAGCTGATTTTGAGGAAACATCTCATTACTTGCATGAGAATGCAGAAGGCAGTGATGAAGCTTGCACTCAGAATGTGCGTTTTTTCGGTATGGGACTCGAACCGTGAAGAGCCGTGCCATATTTAGACAGTTATTTGCTAGATTCTCAGTGCAGCTGACCGTATTCAGTCTCAGGTCATTCCATGTGGAATTGGTCGTAGGTAAAATGACAGTCTAACACGGGTTTCTTTGAGCATTTCGGCGTTACCCAATCATGCACACTGTATCATTCCACCACTACCCAGGAGTCGTATTCAGTCATCTGCCATAAGCGCCATACAATCCCATGGAGGCAAGATTTCAATCCAAGAACGAGTCCTGTTGGGCTTATTTTGGACAAAGTGGCAATGGGACAGGTTTTTTTAGTGCGTCGGTCTCCCCTGTCAGTACTACCCCCCTGCCCCCAAACAATTTTTTTTCTTCATTTATAAACGACGCTGCAGGAAATTTGAATTTTGCAGCGTCATTAAATAATACACAGACGCTGATGAGCTATGTAGTATAGACGCCGTCAGTGTCATTAAATAAACCGCAACAGCATAATCTGGACGAAACGTGACAAATTGGATGACGACTAGCAGGGTCATTCGACTTTGACGAAAAGGATGCATGTGACACTGATACGAATCTTGGAGAAATGAGGTTTTGGGTTGCGAGCAAGATTTTTGAGCACGTTTGTGACTAGGACTGGGAGTAGGTATGTGAACAGGGCGGAGTAGGTTTGTGAACAGGATTGTGAGCAGGTTTGTGAATAGAATTGTGAGTAGGTTTGTTTATAGGATTGTTAGCGGATATGTCAGCCTGATTGTGAGCGCGTTTGTGGACAGGACTGTGAGTAATTTTGTGAACAGGATTGTGAGCAGGTCTTTGAACAGGTTTATGAGTACGTTTGTGAACAGCGCAGAGTAGGGTTGCGAGTAGGTTTTTGAACAGAATTTGAGTAGGTTTGTTAATAGGATTGTGAGTAGCTTTGTCAGCATGATTGTGAACAAGGTAGAAAGGAATGTGAGTAGTTTGTGAAAATAATTTTGAGTGTGTGAACAAAATTGTAGGTAGGTTTGTAAACAAAGTTGTAATTATGTTTGAGAATAGGATTGTGAGCAGCTTTGTGAACATGAATGTGAGAAGGTTTGTGAACGGGTTTGTGAAGAGGATTGTGAATAGGTTTGTGAACAGAATTTTGATTAGACTTCTGAACATAATAGTGAATCGGTTTGCGGATAAGATTGTGAGTAGGTATGTGAACATGATGGTGAGTAGGTTTGTGGAAAGGGTTGTGAGCAGGCTTATGAATAGGTTTGTGAAGAGAACTGAACTTTATTACGATTTGCCGCACAGTAACTTTTCCTTTTGCATCTAATGAACGTTTTTCACTCACATTTAAGCTATGAACCATAATTAACAGCATTATCAGCGACCCAACACGCTCGTAAGTGTACTGCGCCATATTGTTCTGTGCGAGCCTGCAAATCTTCCAAGACATTTTATAATGATTTGGGTCTTCGCATATCTTTACAACGTACGTTTTGGGTTACACTTTACAGGAATTACGAAGCAATGTATCTTTCACAAAAAAAAAAAGTTTAGACACTTTTTAAACAAGTCTCTACACCACTGTACACTGCAGACCATTCCATGAAGTTACGCCTGTAATTGAACTGTCACAGAAAATATCGGTTTCTAATGATAGGCCAATCACAAGCAGTTGTTTGACTCACATTACTTCGTGGTACGATATACGAATTTCCTCTCGAACTTATGTATACATTCCACAGTTGGGTTAGTTTTTACAGTTTTTCATAGAGGACTCCGATAAAATCCTCCATCGCAACCACTTGAAGCTAAATGTCTAAAATACAGTCAATTTTATTGACAAATTATGAATATCATACTACGAAACGACCTACTATAGCAGATTTACCCTGTAGTGAGTGTTTTACATTTGGATTAGATTTCTATTTAAAGTGTAATTTATCAGTAATAATAGTGCAGTTTCATTTTGCACGCGCCCCATACGGCATGCAACAGCCCAATAAGGCAGGCGGTTATTTTCTCTCTGTTACTCAGTAAGTTAACGTACAACATTTACTCTATTTTTATAAGCATGTTTCAAATTATTTATTATATTACATGAAGGGAGTATCACAGGATTACATAGCAACGAATGGAAATACACAGATCACGTGACCATTGTCAAGGTTACAGTATTCCACCGTAGTGTTGGAACGGTGTGTTTAAGAAAAGAGGAAATAAATGTTATTATATTATAGTAACTTATTTACATAAAATTTACAATTATAATACTGTTATATACTATATTAATAATAATAATAATAATATACAAGCTATCACAAATAGTTTAAACATTTATGATTGTTACGTCACATGGCAAACATCAAATGATTTAGCATTCCCAACATTATTTAATTATGTTACTGTTAAGGGGCGCGACTGTCTGGAAGTATTACAATACGCTATTAAAGTGTCAGCCCAGTGTGCTTAGTGCGCTCAGACAAACTGGAACAGTGCGTGAGTTAAACAGTCTTTCGTATTTTACTCTTCTGGGTCATAATATTGTGTAGACGATATGTGGTAAACAATGTTTCGAAGGGACATGTTGCTTCCTTCGTCAGGATATTATCTTGAGGACGAGAACAACATAGTTCTCCGAAAAGTTTTATAACTGCCTACCAGAATATACGGCGTCATGGCGCGGAAGCCCACAATAATAAATTGTGAGAGCTTTAAAATATTTCTCCGTTCTTTGGCATAGTGTTTGAAGATTCACTGCGCTGGGCGCGTGTATCTTCACTTATATGCGACTGTCTCTTATGCTAAAATTTTCGTCAGCGGCCAGTCCAAAGGGCATATTCTTATGGTAAAAATGAACACGAAGAATTCTGTTGTTTAGTAACGAGAAATTGGCTCATTGACTTTCATTGACTCTGCACTGCTGTCTATTGTTGGCCTTGGCTGTGTGACGTGTTCAAGAGGTCCTTGGAGACAAATCTGCTAAACGACCGCCGTTATGAATACAGTAATTGGTCACTATACTATCTGCCAGTCCGTAAGGAACACACGTGGTGACGGCTGTTGGTACGTCACAGGCCTACATCACGTAAAAGGACAGCATTGGTTTACAATTTGGAAGAAAAAAAGAGTGCGTGTTTCTATCTGTTTTGGTTACGACGCAGTTTCGGAGTAAGAACAGGATTTTGTGCAGCCTTAAAATATGTGACAGCACTTCAGTGTCCAAAGTTGTCCGCCCATCTGTCCTTACAGCACTGGTGGAATATTAGTGACAGGAGAACACCGAAGTACTGGGGACAAAACCGGTCCCAGTGCCATGCCGTCTATCTCACACACACACACCGCACTGACTGGCCTGAAATCGGGAAAGGGCTCTCCGCGGTAAGAGGCTGGCGACTGACACCCTCAGCCATGCCACAATCATATTCACCCTGCAGTTCATATAAAATGTAATAATACAGTCCCTACCGCACAGAGAATGGGACCAGGATAGCTCAGTCGGTATAGCGACTCGCTAGAGTTTGGAGGGTCCGGGGATCGAAACCCGGTGGGGGTCGAGATTTTCCGCACCAGTCCAGACCGGCCCTGGTGCCCACCCTGCCTTCTATACAATGGGTACCGGGTCTTTCCCGGGGGTAAAGCGGCCGGGGCACCTGAATTGTCGCACATTTGAAAGAGACGGAGGAACATTGAATCGGTAAAGGGCAAGGCGGGGAGAGGGTTAGACGTGAACACAAAGCTGAATGACAAGGAAGTGTGTGTGTACTTAGGGCGGTGAAACTGGGGAAAAACAAAAAAAATGAAAAACGCAAAACAAGATTCTCTTTCGACAGGTCACTTTTGGAAATAAATGTTCTATTTAGCACTTTAAAGCATAGTTTTGGCAGGATGCACAGACGGATTTCAGTATCAAGAAGGTGTGCATGTTGTTGTCATAGTGTGTTTGTGTATTGCGTTTGATTCTTTCAGTAAATAGGAATACATGTTTATTCGATTTAATGGAGACCTAATGTCTTTCCTGCAAGTACTGCCTGAATATGTGTACATTATTTAGAAGACACTACGGCTTTAAACGGTTAGTTTGCTGTATGGAAATACTTATTCGTATTTAAATAGTAATTTCGTAATGGCTTCCGATTATTTTACTTCGAAGGCAAATAGCATAATAATAATAAAGTTCACCCTAGAACAGGCCACGAAGGCCCACAAGGGGAGCAGATGTATAGCTCTACTCTTCCTTCAGCATCGGTGCTAGATGGGGTGACTAGTCAACGCCACGTCCCGGCCGCTTTACCACCGGGAGAGACCCGGTACCCACTGTATAGGAGACTGGGTGAGCCCCAGGGCCGGTTTGGACCGGTGCAGAAAATCCCGCCCCTACCGGGATTCGATCACCGGAACGTCCAGCCCGTAGCAAGTCGCTATACCGACTGAGCTATCCTGGTCCCTTAATAACAATAATAATAATAATAATAATAATAATAGGCTATATGTAAAGAGGAAAGAAGGAGGGAGAGGACTGGTACAAATCGAAGTGGCATATAAAGCAGAAATAATTAATATTGCAGAATACCTTAATACAGATTATAAAGAAGACCAGTTTGTAAATATTATTAAAAGCCATGAAAGCACTCAACCAAATATGAATTCAATAATTAAGACAGCAGCAAAGATCACAGAAGGATTAAGTCAACCAAATGAGAAGAGTGACGCAAAACAGGATGGAACACAACACAAAGGTAAGATTGGGGGAGTCCCTAAAGAAAAAATGGAAATGCATGGGCAGTACATTAGAAATATAGATAGACAGCTTATTAGTGAAGAAGACATGTTTCTTCTGGCTATCGAAAGGAGACCTAAAAGCAGAAACTGAAAGTGAAATAGTGGCAGCACAAGACCAGGCGTTACAAACAAAATATTACGCGACAAAAATATTGAACACAGAGACAGATAGCAAGTGCAGACTTTGCCAACAATTTGATGAGACACTAGACCACATAAAATCAGCATGCCCAGTACTGGCAAATGAACAGTAAATAAAAAGATATGATAGAGTGTGTGTGGACAACCACACTTCAACATATACAAGGAAACAGGGGTATAATTGGACAAAAAACACTGGTATGAACATATGCCAAAATTAGTAAAAACAAGTCAAAGAGGCAAGGTAACCGTATTGTGGAATCAACAAGTACAAACTGACAGAACTATCCCCCACAACAAACCAGACATTATAATTCGTGGTAATGAAAAGGGGACATGTATGTTAATAGACGTTGCAAATTCAGGAGACAGAAATGTGTTTAAAAAAGAAGCCGAGAAGATTCTAAAACATAAAGACCTTATAATAGAAATACAACGCATGTGGAATGTAAAAACAAAGGTGATACCAGTAATAATAGGGGCGACTGGGACTATTTCAAAGTCATTAAGATAATACGTGAGCAACATACCAGGAAAACTTGAAGTCAAGGAACTACAGAAAACAGCCACATTGGGCACTGCACACGCACTTCGGAAAGTACTAATGTAAAAGTACAATAGATTCAACACTGAAACTAACGATATAAGCACCATGAATAATAACAACTGAATAGCTGCAACACTGTATTCCCTAGGGACATAGTTTGTCTCAGGAATATAAGTATGAATACTCTGCATAAAGGAGATGATGATGATGATGATGATAGCGATGACGATAATAATAATAATAATAAAATCACCGGACATCACAATACGACATGCAAGATTTAGGGGTTATGTCCACTGAACTGTGACACACTGTAGTCTGGTTATTTTACCCTTAAAATGTAGGAGAAGCACTTCCGAAAATTCGAAGTATATGTAGATTTATACTGATCTGTATGGCGTCACATGATGGGAGATGTTAACCGTGAACTTAGTCTGACTTAAAGAATCACATTGCACGTTCAGCCATGGCCACGCCACACATTTCCGGACTGCACAGAGAAATGTCAACGTACCTACAAGATCAGTCACGCCCCACTGTGAAACAAACACGCTGTTCAGAATTCAGCAGGAACTACAGCGTTTGCTTGTCATACTGTGAGTGTATGAAGGAATCCCACGGATGATTTGGATGACTGCTTTCGAAGCTTCCCCCTTTTCTACATATTGTTGCTGCCTTCATTTTCTTCCGGGGTCGACAACCGTCAGCAATCTTAGAAATATCGAGATTAGCGAAAACAAAATGGCTACATCAAGGAACTTAACCACGAAGCCCAGGGCCACATAAGGTCCTCCACTTCCCTTGATACGAAACCTCTCCCTGTTGTCACTGTGATTATAGAAGTGGCCCGGCTCGATGTCGAAGATAGGTTGGAACTTAAGAATTAAAAGCGTTTTCTGTCAGGAAAACAAAGGCTCCAAAAGGTTAGATTTTTTTGGACGGAAAGGGCAATTTGTGTCAGCAGAGAGAAGAAACTTTAAAAGTCAACAATTAAAATATATTTAGGACTTCGTATTAAAGTTATGAGGTACTCGTAATGCCGAAATGTTTGAATCAAGACAAGATATTCAAACAGTTCACTGCTTCAAATGACCTGTTTCTGGCCTTAAATTTGAAATTACTTGACTGACCCTCGGATGATAAGGTTTTGAGACCCAACGGCATGACGACTAAGGGGCGGGAGGGGCCAATTGTAACAGTCAAGTGAGAAGTGCAGGGGGTATACTCATGGGAATTCATCTAGTATTCTCAAAATCTGGAAGAATATCATCATCGTTACTTGTTTGGACGACAGGAGGGGCATACAGACAAGTGCTCTGGAGGAGGAGTCCTGCGGATTTTTGGAAACATGGAGGGGGCTGAACTGCGGGAGTTCTTACCGCTGCGAGTCTAAATATCACGGGAGATATGCTAGTTCATCTTATGGAACAATTATTACATTATAAAGTGACTACAAAGAGGCATAAAAGATTGAAAAGCCTCAGACAAACGTACTGCTTGTGTTCAATAATGAAATGTGTGCGAAGTCTTAGGTGCCTCCTAGATTTTCCAAATTCCAAGGCTCTGTATTTCGAAAGACGCGCATTCCTACATCGAAGACCTCTAAGACTGTGTTCCATGCGTCATAATCGGAAACGATATGACCAAAATTTTACATAATTTTACAAAATATCTTTGGCCTCGCTGTACTCGAAGAGAAACACCACACGTCGAACTAACGTAAGGAACCAACTAACAGCTTGACCACGTCTCTGTGTCAGTCCTCATGTAATAACTTTAGAACAAGCTAAGTGCTTGGCCACGTCTCTCTGTCAGTCCTTACGTTACGACTGTAGAACCAGCTAACAACTTGGCCACGTCTCTCTGTCAGTCATGTAACAACTCTAGATCCAGTTAACAACTTGGTCACGTCTCTCTGTCAGTCCTCACGTAACAACCGTAGGTCCATATAACAACTTGGCCACGTCTCTCTGTCAGTCCTCATTTAACAACTGTTGAACCAGCTAAACTTGACCACGTCTCTCTGTCAGTCCTCATGTAACAACTGCAGATCCATCTAACAACTTGGCAACGTCTGTCTGTCAGTCCTCATGTAACAACCGTAGATCCAGCTGACAACTTGGCCACGTCTCTCTGTCAGTCCTCATGTAACAACTGTAGAACCAGCCGACAACTTGGCCACGTCTCTCTGTCAGTCCTCATGTAACAACTGTAGAACCAGCTAACAACTTGGCCACGTCTCCCTGTCAGTCCTCATGTAACAACCGTAGATCCAGCTAACAACTTGGCCACGTCTCCCTGTCAGTCCTCATGTAACAACCGTAGATCCAGCTAACAACTTGGCCACGTCTCCCTGTCAGTCCTCATGTAACAACTGTAGAACCAGCCGACAACTTGGCCACGTCTCTCTGTCAGTCCTCATGTAACAACTGTAGAACCAGCTAACAACTTGGCCACGTCTCCCTGTCAGTCCTAATGTAACAACTGTAAATCCAGCTAACACCTTGGCCACGTCTCTCTATCAGTCCTCATGTAACAACTCTAGAATTAACAAGATGATTATATTGATATTTGATACTGGGAAATTCTACTAAAATTTATCAATACATTTCAATTTATGTCAAAGTAGTTCACATATAAGAGGCATTTTACCTGAAGCCCTTTTCACATTTCTGCGGACATCTCGAAAGTAACTCGCTACATCTTTAACGGCGCGAACATTTGTTGTGACAAACTGTAGTGATAAAATGAGACCACGCAGTTTATGTCCAGTAAATCTTAAGGGTTTTGAAATTAATTAAATAGAAGATTGTGGAAGCGCGCAATCTGTGTGGCCGCCTGCAAATTACGTCACTTGTCGTAGAGGTGGGGGTGGTTTTACCGTACCGAACTGCACTTCAATTCGACAAGTGCCTAGTTCGAATTGCTGACGGGTCACTATTTGACAAGTCCGAGGATTTCGCTGGCCTTTCTTCAGTCCCTCCAGACAAATATCGCCAGAATACTTCGATTAGGCCACGACCACTTCCTTTCAGTTCCATTCCAATTTCATAAATTGCCCTAACATTCGATAGTCTGAGTTAGTGCATGCTTCGCAAAGAACACACACACACACACACAACAGGAAGTAGGAAGCTTCGTGAATACGATCGATGAATTTACTTCTGTCTGCTACCGACTTCTGAATTCTTAAGAACAAAAACTGTTGATTACTTTATAGTCTGCAACTTAGACGTATTCTTTCTGTGTTTTTCTGTCATTCGTCTGCGGAGCCGGACACTACATTCTGCAGGCCATTTGTCAGTTTCGGATCCTGAAGACCCTAGCGGAGCTGGCGGACGGATCTAGTTGGTGGGTGAGGTGTCAGGGGAAGAGTATCTGTGTTGTTTCACTGGCCAGTCCGCTATCGCTGTCGCTGTGCGAGTGACTCGCTCCCAGTCTTCCATTTGAGAAATTCAGCCACCAAAAACTAAGAGATGGCTTGTAGAAATTTGGGCCATTATGAAAGATGCTGACGTCCGTGACGTCAGCATCACGTGCAGCTGTCCCCTTAGTCCAAGTGAAATGCATCTCCATGCTCATAAAGCGGGACACCTGCAGTTAAAAGAATGCAGGATAGAGAATTCCTAGAGCAGCCTAACCTTTAAATGTGATCAGCGGTCACCTGTTGTTAGGATGACATTAAATCATACATTAAAAGCAGGTAAAGCAATCCCATTACAGTCCTGAACAGGCCCTGATGGTTCCAGGAGTTTGAGGCTCCCAAATTTCAAGACAATCGGCACATGAAGGCGGTAACGTTGTCAGCTCTATGCACCGGCCACCTTTATCCCCAGGAAATATTTCTGGTACTCATTTCTGTTAGAGACTGAGTCAACCCAAGGGCCATAGTGCGACCGGAAGGATTATGTCAATGAAAAATTCCAATGACACCGTCGGGAATGGAACCCGCGACCTTCCAGTTTGTAGCGCAATGTCTCAACCAACTGCGCCACCGCGTGCCCCAAATCATACATTAATAATACATAATTATATCTCACATGACAAACACAGATTTAGAAGTGATCTACACACCTGTATTGGCAATATACATATATCTACACACACTTCACTTGTAAAACAACCCCATACTTAATATTGTTCCATCGGAGAACCTACAGTGGCTAAGTTCAAACAATCTAACGATCACCCACTTGGCCTGGACCGCCACAATCACATTAGCAGCACAATTTCTCTTAAAAATATTTACAAATTTTATACAATCTACGCGATTTAACATAAGCCTTCTGCAACCTTCATATATTTCCATGTACTTTTACATATTCTTGTATATTTGTACATTGAAATAAAGACCAGATCTCGCCCCCACAGTTGTATTGTATTGTGGTTTTATTATTCAAGGTCCTACATCCAGCCCTCTGATGGACACTTATGTATAGCCGAAACATGTAGCTGCTGTTACATGCATAACAGAAGTTGTGTTCCTTTTCTTTATATATGTTTCTATGAACACGAAGCGGATGTCCTGTCGAAAAGTTAATATGGATGCCATTGAATCCCGACCTTCATTCCGAAAGGCACATGGTTTGGGTGTTGGCCGATACACCGACTGCTCCGAGTCCTTTCGCGGTTTGCTCTGGTCCGGCCAGACAAATGCTGAGACACTACTTTAAATGCGGTAAGGACCATTTCCTTCCACATTCTGTGCTGTTCATTATCAGCTCATCAGCCGATCATTCGCTGAAGGCATTGACAACATGACCATGTCTTTGAATGTGGGCTCGGTGTGGTCTCAGAAATAAGTATCGACGTTTTAGGTATCTTTGATTCATGCTTATGAGGGTACAGATTATTTGGCGTCGCGTTACAGAAGACGGTTGTATTGACCAGTACCGATGAGGCAGCTAGTGTCTCACGGAGTATAACGTACAGATCTTACGTGAGGTTGTGAAGATAAAATGGAACTGGCTCCAAAGGGTGGGCAGTGGAGGATTTTGGTATTAACGGTATAGGGTCTGCAAGTTTCACTAGAGTGCCTGAAGGGCGAATTTGTCCGCGTCCACATTGAGCAGGCACACGCCTAGAAAGGAGGCATAGCGCCACTCATTCTTAACATCGACAATAAATGGACAGCAGTTAGCCTCACGCTCCGACCGGTTTACTCTATGGGTAAAAATTCCGGCAAGCATTCGCTAAGAGGCTGGGTGGGACCCAGGGACCGTGTGGAATTTTGGAGAAAAGAAATATCTCTTGCCCTTGCAGGGATTTGAAACCCGGACACTCCAACATGCAACCCAATTGCTGTACCGTCTGTGTTATCAGACGAGAGGTCGGGCACATTCTGATGTACAAGCATAAAGTTATCTTGGACGGCGCTGAGTGAGCAAAACGTTCAGGGTCAGCAGCTGTGGCTCACAGGCTGGATTCGAACCGGTGTCCCGCAGGTGCTTGCACACTATTCAAACCCACTTTATCTTTTCCATAAAATGTCAGACGAGCAGGTCAATTCAGTAGCGTTACTATTTCGTACTGAGGAAGTCCAGGGTTCGATGGTCCCAACCTAGCAACGGTGACTACGCATTTTCGTGGTTTTCTCAGGTTCTCCGTACCAACGTCATGATATTACCTGAAAGCAGACCACAGTTGCTGCCGTCCGCGCGTTTTGCAAGTTGTCAGCATCAGCCATTGCGCAGTGCGAGGTATATACGTCCAGGGTCTGAAAGGAAGTAACTTAACAATTAATTAACTCAATAATTGAATGACTAATTAACTAATTAATTAAACAAGAATTAAATAATTAACTAACTACATGTAGCAGAGCATAGATCTTCTTGAGTAGCTAGTAATTCCGTAGCTAGTTAGGAAATTCCCCGCACTTTATGTAACACGGTAGTTCATTACAGCATTCACAACAGGCTGACATTTTTCTATATCCGGATCCAGATCAATCCACTCCCTCCCAATCGACATCTTTGAGATTCATTTTAACATTATATTCCCCTTTACGTCCAGGTCTTACAAGTGAGCAGTGGCGGAAAATTCATGAAGGCATATTTGTCATTAAAACTGTGAAAAGCAATAACACAGAATGTTCTGGGGATGGTCTTGTGGCTTCTGACGCCGCGTGCGATATCACGTTACCCTACTCTGATCCTGCGATCCTATACGGCTATCAGCAGGACTCAGACTGTTCCATATGTTTCATTGAGTGGCTCTGAAGACGGAGGGAGTATGTCTCTCCGAAATGTCGGAATATTTAGCCACCTCACCTTCCAGAAACCCAAAAGAAGAACAGAATTTGAACAACAACCGCCTTCAGAACCTGACAGCTTCTAACGGATGTTCTGGTTGCAGAGAATAACTACATGTAGCGTGGAGTGGAACAGAAAGACGTAACGTGCGAAGTCTCCACGGCACTGTGCCTGCTACAAGGTCGCCCCACCCTACAATATGTAACGTAACACGCTCGACGCGGTTCCTCGCCGATTTCTCACCTCTCTCAATATCATTCCTTCAATGTTTAACACTCCACCGATGGTAAAGAGTTTTATCAAGTGAAAGCGTTGTTAAACAAAGGGTAAACAGTTTTCTTGAGGTGAAACCAGACCTGAAGGTACTGGAATTCCATCACACGATATATCCATATACAGGATACTGACTTAGCAAACACAGCGTTGCCAACATACAGAAACTGGGGGTATTCTGCGTCCAGAGAACATGATAGGCAGGGTTGCCAGTACTTGGGCACCTCATGAAATTAATCTGTGGCTCATTTCTTTTGGGGGGGTTTAAGCTGTTAGGCGATGAAGCTAACCACATATTTGGAAATAATGCCTGGTTAAGAAGGTGTGGATACATGCCTCTACGTCTTTCCTAGCGCGGTGCCTGATAAATTACTGAAAACCCTTACTTTGATGCCAGGAATTTGTACACGCTGTAGTTTGAACTTAGCGAAGACTTCCCAGTCTTTTGCCTTACCAGATCCTATTTATGTTTCAAGAGACAGGGGCGGCGTCCTGAGCCGGAGTTAAAATTATAGTTCTTGTGTGACTCCGTATAGTTTGGTACATAAGTACCAACGTTTCAGAAGAATCTGCTCCCTCTATATCCAGAATACATGAAACATGGAGGCGGTACTTTCACCCACAGCATGGTAACCTGTACGGCGTCACAAGCCAGACAGTACGCGTTCTCATTTTTGTTCAGGACGATTTCAAAATTTCGGCTTATACAGCACAAGATATTTCCCTGATCAGTGAAGAATAAACTGGAAACGATATGGAAGGAAGCGGATAGCTTATAATTTGATGCTGTGACTCAATATGTTTGGAGTGACTGAAGAATACAACGAAGCATGTTGGTCATGACCACCTGTCTGCAAATCAAAATATGAACCCCGAAATTTGTGTTCTCGTGTCTAGGAACACACCCAAGACGGCAATTCTGCGTCTCCTTCCGATGACTATGAAACTTGGTTAGCCATCCGACTGCCGTAACACAGAACGAAGGTGTCTGAGAGAGTGTGTATGTGGGGGGTGGGGGACAGTGTGACAATGGAGCGAGGAACCGGAGAACTGGGGCAACTGCACATTAAAAATAGATAAGATTTGTTCTTTTGGCCATATATCGATTATCTCACTCCAAGGAATACGATCCACATCCAGAAGCTAGTAGTTTCACAGCTACACAAGAAATTACCCGCATTTTATCCAAGGATTTCATCGCCATGCTAACAAAACCCGCCACGATTTCTTATATTGAGCCATAATAAATCCATTCCACATTGTGCCATTTTTAAGATCCTTATCATCACCTCTATGCCAATGCCTTCAAAGTAGCCTCTTTTCTTCAGATGGTTATATATAAATAAAAATAACGAGACGAAAGTCATTCAGCAGTCACGAGGGGTCAAATGTAAATGTCTGTACAATGTTGGTCTAAAGTAACGTCAGAGGGTGAGATCGCGAGCAAGCGAGCCATCTGTGGAGAACTGTTACAACTAAACGGAACATACAGCTAATTTCAAGACGATTTTCGTGCGTCAGATCGCGAAATGACGTATCAGACGACACATGTGTAGATTTACCCTAACACACTGCGACTTCATTTGTCGCAGCTACTAACAGCATGTTGCACTAACTGTACTTACAGACGAGCTGCCCCCTCACTCTGTAAGCTGATGTCATAATTAACAAATTTTAGAAAAGGAACACGTCGACACTTCTATGAAGACTACGATACATTTCAATGTTAACCCAGTGATTTACTGTTCCGACTGTTTCTTCCTCAACATATGTATTTGTTAATGTATAACGTTGGATGGTATTTGCATTTATCTCTATAATTTCAAATGACAAACATTAGAACTTTTCTTGGTACTGATAAAGACCTCTCTCCCTTATTTGCTATACAGAGTGTCCATAATGTACATCTTCATTCTTTTACGGTAAGGAACTGCGACAATACAACCAGGGTACTTTCCTTAATTGCAAATAAGAATGATAATTGCGAACATTTGAAGTAAAAGGGAAAAGTCAGTAAAAAAACTAATTTATTGGTTGGATGTTAAAGAAACGACATGTTTCGGCCTCCTCAGAGACCATAATCAGATTTACAAAGTTCTAAGAGACTAAATATCGTTTGTTTGTCTCTTAGAACTTGTATTTTGACTAATTCATTGTTACATACACAACGGGGATGCCTCAACTTAAGATGCCAACATTTGATTAACAAGACTGCATTTTTCATATGAGGCAAATAATACATTTTCCAGCCTCTTTTGAGTTATTTTGGTGACAGGGTTTTTATGGACACACTGTACAGTACAATGAACTGTGCTTTTTCTTACTGTTCTTTCGTATCACATAGCTGAACCGAAATGGGCGTTCAGCCATTTCGAAAGCTCTGTAAGCCAGTGGATTAACATGACCACCACATACACATATTACACACATTCACATTTGATAACAACACGAGATAAATATTTAATTGTCTTACAAAAAACGTAACAGACTCTTTGAACTTATGTCATAAAAACACATGTCCAATAAAACAGTTTTCATTATTGCATTAAGATGTGATTATCACAGAATATTGTTGTCAACGTAAGTAAGAAACAATAAGTCACATAAATAGGCCGATAGTATTTTTGTTAAACGTGCTTGGTTTCAGGAAAAATTATACAGAGAAATGTAACTTTGGTTAAGATGATATATGTGCAGTTGGGGCATCGAACTTCAGTGGTTTCACTATTCGGCATTTGTTATGCTCGAGTTGTAAGTTGCTCCGAGTTTAACCGTTTGAATTTCGGAGCTCTTCGTAATAATGCATAATAATTCAGTTCTCACATCACAGAAAAAATTAACCCTTTAAGGCCCAGTGGTTACTATATGTACCATCAGTTTAACCTTCAACAATCCTACGTTCTGCCCACACAGTTTATTTATGTGTTTTGTGTGGTTCTGAGAACAAACAGCGATTATTTCTCTATACAGCATTAACTGACTGGTTTGTATAATAGAGACGGGGTGTTTATTGCGCGGTACGGACTGGATCATTAAATATAAACCAGGTTAAAATTAATGTTGAAAAAGTTAATATTATTGGGAAAAATAATATTTTTTACTCTAAGAAGCACGAACATATAAATGGGTAAACTGGAAGTTTGAAGATATTGAAAGAAATAACACGTTCCCTTTAAGGGAAGTGTTGTTCTCTATTCGCATCTACTAAACAGAATTGTAATTCACACCATTTTAGTGGATAAACAATAATTAATACGAGCGCCGCCATAATGTTTCTTAGAAGAAAAATTTGTCGACATTTGAAATATTCTGAAATAAATTCTACATTCTCGCTTGGTATTGAATAATCGACGCTCGTAATGACACTTTTCGTACCAAAAGCATAGAGACCAATGTGTCCATACGAGCATAACTGATTTACGCATAGCAAAACTGTAGTTTGATGCCAATGTATTTGCCATTATGGAACTAAATTTAGGAACACAAATTGTATTATCTGTACACTGCAGGCATATTGGAACACTCGCGTGTTTCTACGGCAGAACTATGTACACAGTGTAGACACACACAAACATATACGCACACACACACACACACAGATAGTCGTCTACCATTTCTCAACTGCACTGTCTATGTACTTTAACTGCGTGCCACATGAAGTCTGATTACGCTACAGCCTACAACAACACAAAAATTACACAGTGGCTTCTTACGTATCTATGGTGCTGGTGTCAAAAAGCAAGTTCTTGAAGATGTCACTGACCAAAATACAGTGTGTGGTTTGACACTAATGCGGTGCTGGATGTCGAGATTACAGTCTTCTGGGATGTGAAGTGTGTACTTTGGAGAAACACTTTTGTTCTGAAGATGGACGCAAAATATTCCTCCGAAACATTGTTAGGTATGTACAAAACTGGACGACGTCACATGTCAGAACACCGAAATCTTAACCAGTGACAAACACTTGGTGGTTTCTACGTCTTAACTTGTAACACATCTTGCCTTATACATCCCCCAAAATTTACTTTCTTTGTACATTTTGGAACCGTCTGGAGAAGCACACAAACATCAAATGCTGAATTTTATGGTGCAGAGTTATCGAAAATTAACAAAGAAAGAGTTAATACGTAAATTACATGTTATTATAAAAATGACATTTTTCTGTACGGTTTGTTCAGTTCTTTGTATATTTGGAACATAAAGAAAATTTAGCCGAGAGTAAAAGGATACTAAATAAATCATATTTAGAGAGCTTATGTTCATTGCACCGAAATAAATAGCACAGGAGCGCTTACGGTATTTGCTCCTTCTATGTCGTAATATTTAAACAAATCGGCTGTAATGCAGTGTGTCGTAAACTGAAATTCGCAATATAAATAATGTTCCATGTCCACTATTGAAAACATCCTGAAAATACGAAATAAAACTGAAATAAACGTTCGACACTGTAACCATTAAATCTGCACACAATTCAAAATAACGACTGTGAAATTCTGCGACACACAGCTGTGTGTTTCCTACCGCCAAGCTGAAATGTAACGTAGGAAATTAATTTACATCACGGCACAGTGTTGAAAGAGAAAGAGTCGCATAAAGCGGGAAACAAATTTGGTGTCCAAGTTCCGTTATTCAAATACATTTGAGATTTTAGTATCAAAAGCATTATGGCAATTTTCAGCGTGTATCAAAGTTCTAATTCTTGATTTACTAGAATTGTCTGTCGCCAGGATTGTTACATCGCTTAATTCTGAATGTATCCTTAATTAACTTGCGGTAGAGTCATTTGTCATGCCGCTGACAATATCGGTATACTAACAGCACCACGTTTCGGAAGCTGATTATGCTTCCAGCTTCACGAATGTGTGGGTAGGAACAAACTGACGAGTCGTTCTGACTCGGTATCATATTAGGTTCAACCTGCGGCCTAAGGATGACCCTCTGACCCCTTAACCATCTCCAAAATGGTCGTGTTTGTGGAGCACCAATAAAACCATTCCGTCGGTCCGTCCGTCTCTAACCAAGACACAATTCTAGTAGTTAAAAACGGATGCTTAGAAAATATGATACAGGGTAGCTTGTTACATATCCCAAATTTTCTTAAAATCGGATAAAATAACGGAAAATTTATACGAAAATAAAAAATTTACGTTTGTCCACAAATTCAGCATAACTCTCTGTTTGCTGGAACTAAGGCCGTTCTGCGCAAAACTCTATAGGGAGAAATCAGACACACAGTGTGCATGCAGAACACTGTGCCAGTCAGTGCTGGGGAACACGGAACAACTAGACACGTGTGTGAAGCTTGTGTGCACTTTCCTAGCGTTCTGGACGCTTTCCGCAACGTTGCGAAGAGCGACTATTATTTCCATTATGTCCGTCCGTCCGACTATCTATCCGTCTGTCTCTCCGTCCGCACTGAAAGCCTCTGCTCACATTGGGCAAATTTTCGTGAAATTTTTTATTGGAATTTCTTACTGAAATTTGTCGATATAATTTAATTTTGGTCAAAGTCGGACGAAAATTACGGACACTTTACACGAAGACCTGCATACGCTGGTGACGACTTCCTTTACCATTGCTTCCTGAGGTTACCATTTTTTATTGTTAACTTTGTCACCTAGGCAGCCATGGCTCCTAAAGTTACCACCGATTTTCTGGTTACCATGGTTACCTCGGTCGCTATTATTACAATTATTTTTATAGTTGTTTTTGTTAACAAGGTTACTAGCTTGCATTGCTGGCTATGGTTAAGCAAAAGAAAAAGAAATATTTCCCTGTCCGGATGTTTAGTATATTTCTAAGCATAAAATTTAGACAACTGGCAATGCACAGAGTAAAAGAGTGACTCTATAAAGCTGTATTATTAACATTTCTTCTGTAAGTGACGTGTTACAAATTAATGCGTAGAAGATAATTCTCATAACAGATGGCAGCACATCACAGGGACAGAAAACTAACCACAACTGAGAAGTTATATTTTACAGGATGGTTTTTTTTTTTACAAATGTTATGTTGATGCACATGAAAAATATGAACAAATTATATAAAAGGCTTCTGTTCTTAAAATATGAGTTCTCTGACATTAAGTAGGGCACACAGTAAGCTGGATGGAGCTCGTGGATGCCCTATTTTCTATAAATAATGGGAGCTTGAAATAAGAATTTTGTGGGTGGATGCCTACACGACCTTGTCGTAAAAAAAATTAGTTCACAAAATAACAAAATTTATCATCACGATTGTCAAATCACTTGCAGTTACAATATTAGAGGTCTAAATGACCGTAAAACAATCTTCGTGGATAAAAATCATCTGTCGTGAAGATATGGCGCGCATAACGGAGAAAATGGTTTAAATCAAGTGGTCGTATACAACGTGAAACTACAGTTTCATGAAACCACCGCTGTCATTTCCGACAGGAACAACACTACAAAATGGGGCTCTCCTCGAGGCAGAACAAAATGACGCCTTTCTTGAGGCAGTACAAAATGGCGCTTTCCTCGAGGCAGTACAAAATGGCGCACTCCTTGAGGCCGCACAAAATGGGGCACTCCTTAAGGTAGTACACAGTCTTCAACACGGTTCTCTTCAGTTTAAAAATGTCATACGATTTCACGGTACCAAGTCAATGTAGTTTTATGTTACGCCCATAAAAATGTACAGCCTTCCCCGTACCGATTTTTTCGAAGCTCACACTTGTTCAACGATATTTTGTACGGACCTCCTGTGCCCATGTTATTCTTCGACAGACAGTATAAATATCGACACTAGGTCGCACACACACACAGACGGACAGACTACTTCCACATAAGGCGCGCTTCTCTTACGTATTAAAGAAAGACGAAAGAGATAAATGCTTACACGTTCGTAGTTTCTCGAAACTCCCTGTAGAATTTTGCCCCTTTTATCAGTAGCCAAAGCTCTAGTTTCAAGCAATTGTATTTTCACAGTAAAAACTAACTGCTTGAAGCCAGTTTTTTCGCTTTGTTTTCACTTTAAAATTGTGTTATCATAGCCCAAGGGCGACAAATTCGGGTGTCTGGCGAACTTGCCATGACCTTCGTCAAAAATTCGGGATTTTATTGCAGCCTTAAAGCTGCACACATAAACATAGATGTTAGAAATGTATCAACGTAATTGTGTGAAAGCATTATGTATAACTTCATTTCCAACAAATGAGACTTTCGAGGCACAATTATCAAACACGTTCAACATATATATTGTGACTTGCAAGTATTAATCACTCCAAGTGCTCTTAATTTCGCTCAGAAGTGCACCTAAACAGAGCGCTAAACAACAACAACAAAACAATGCACAAATTACTTTCCTAAGTCAGACAGAGAAGCAGAGGCTTACTGGTGACCCTAATAGCGGTCAAGGTACCGAAAACTTTTTCTGCCTTTTAAGGAAACCGAAGATTCATTACCGCTTTCAAAAGAAAAAACTTACTTGAAAATATCCCGACTCAGGTGACTCCAGTCTACAAAATAAAGTCATATTTTCAATCCAGTTTAATACTATTACTCCCAAAACTACAAATAAAAATATTACGCTATGACAAATAATAGTTGAAATTGAAGCTAGTTGTTTAGCTATTGATACTGGTGTAACTATTATGTATCTATTTACAGCCGCTTGAAATTTGCACATTGAATATTCGTCACGATCACAGATATATATTTTGTACCTCCAAATTCAGTGAAATTCGCTGACGCTTGTTGGAATCACAAGGACTTCACACGCTATGAGGGGCTCATTTCTTCACTACAGCACCCTCTTATTCAGTCACTTCAGTTACAGTCACACCTACCACCTTTTGATAAACAGATTTAATCACAATTGAATAAAATTGCTAGTGAAATATCAGTTAAACTGGCCACCATCTAACTAAACCTGCAATAAGTATATATGGTATTTTAACATTATTTCGTATTGTGAATGTTATTTCTAAAACTGATGTCGTTTAAAATGAAGGTCTTTTAGGTACTTTTACCTTATACGATGATAAGGTTGTCTGGACGTTTCGAAGGGACATGCTGCTTCCATCTACAGGGTGGTTGAATTTGGTTCCAGAGGACGCAGAAGTGAAACTGTGTCGACTGTGTACGAGGGATGCAAGTATTTGTGGCCAGTTGTTGCCATGGCAACAAGACACTCGATGGTGACTATCGACAAGAGTGACTGGCCAAAATACAAACAATCGACGGAGTTACTCCTGAAAGCACTTCAGCGAGAAAGTTAACGAAACCCAGGCACCCTGAAGATGGAGGCAGCAAGATATCGCTACACTTCCGAACAAACTTCTCGTACTGCAAATTGTATGAGCGAAAAGAGCATCAAGTCAGCACCACCAGGGGTGTAAATCTGAAAACTTGCAAGGGCGGTAATGTACCAGATTCTATCAATCAGAAAATTCAAAGCGCAAACAATAAGTTGATAACGGCGCTCTTCTGGATTATTACGCAGCCAGTAGTGGTGATTTCTCACCAATGTTTCGGGACAATCCTTCGGGTCTAACCTTCAGGGTTGATCCCTGAATGTCTTACCGATAATTTGCCCCGAAACGTCGGTGAGAAATTACCACTACTCGCTGCGTAATAGCCCAGAAGAGCGCAGTTCTCATGTTCTTCGCGGCGGAGGCCTGAAATCATGAAGGGTAAGTTGACTGAAATGAAGACCTGTAGCGCTGTCATGCGGAATGCAACAAAAATTGTGTACTGACGAAGAAACACGCTCCTGGCTATCATTTTGTGGACAAAATTAGTCAACACTTTAAGTCACGAACTTGGTAAAGTCTCAAGCACATATTTGCGTCAAAAAGGGTTGTTTTCGTGCTGTACCTTGTTCCTAGTTACTGACCTGAATTCGTTACAGGGTCAGTTGCGTGTTCGACATATAGTTTTATAAAGTTTCTACAAACTGCGTAGATACAGCGGGCCTCGAAACACAGCGCTGTTAGCACTAGGCTCGGAACACAACGCCAAACCGCGCCACTAAGTGGAAATGTATCAAGAACGAAGCTGTTTGTGCTAGTGTTGGGAAGCGTAAGTGCAGCAGTACTGGAACCTGTGGATTTAATTTTTAATTAAGTCGGAATTTAAATCTTTGCTTAGCTTACAGCTGCAGTGTATTACGGTACTTGTTTCGTGTGTGGAAAAACAAATATTGGTCTTTCTAAAGTAAGACAGTCTGGTTTTGTTAGGTACTATAACCTAAAATATGCATATTCTTAATAGATTCTTATTAAGAAGAGGAACACTACGGCTATACATTCATGAGAGTTATTCAGGAATGTGCTTCTGTAAACATCAGTGCCAGGAACTTTAATCCTAAGACGTGCCATTTAACGTTAAGGCGAATTTAAAAAAAAATGACACAGTTTGACACTAGTTTAGAAAATTTAGGCGAATTTCATTTTAAGACGCGATCACAAAAGCATACCACTATTTAAATAATTATTCACCACTATGTGAAGGAGACAGCCATTTTTTTCCCTTTAAACTATGGGTTCAAAAGACTTCATGTAGACAATGAGATATTGTGAAATATTGAGAGAGTGAACTACTGAGATACTCTAAGATACTGAGATACTGTGTGCTATTCAGATAATGTGAGCTAGGCTCTCAGCACGTTTCAGTTTTTATTCGGTTCGCATGCAACATACACGTTGTAATTTTGACATCGAACGATACGAACTCTAATAAATGTGTATCTAAAGTGACTGTTCTGGACGCACTTTTGGCGCTACTAATCCTGCGTTATATACATAAATCTAACCCGCGGCGTGACATTTCCAGCTCCAGACATTGCTGTGTGAAGTCTCGTTTATACACTTCATTATGTTTGGCTCCAGACCGGTTTTGGAAAGAGGGCTTATTTTTACATGAAAAATATGTTTACGACAAAAGTTGTCTCGGGTACCCTCATAGATGTAGGTCACAACAGCATGTGGCATCCACCGAACAACTATTCAATCAGCAGTTTCGGTGTAGTTGCACAAATTGTGTGGAACGTTGTGTGATGTAACATGTGCAGTAACGGGAGCCATCCGGACGGACAAATTGCATTTAAAAAAACAAAGAATTGTGGCAAGTCAATTACAAAACACAATCACATACCAAAAGAAGAAAAAAAATTAAGACAGCACCACACGAAACGGCGACATGAATACACCGACACACATAAGTACTCTTTTCCATGCCTGCAAAAACACCACAATCACATTTTTGCAACAAACGGAACTTGCGTCGTCTTCCCAAGCAGAGGGACTCAAATCTTCATGTATATACAGTCATTATCATGGCGTCAAAGTTTAATTGGGCCTAAATGAAGGCGAGCGTCAGTCGTAACTGTGTTAAAGCACATCGTATGAAACTGACAGGTACTCTTAGCACAGACTGTACATATTGCTTGAATCTTATAGCACTTGTCATCAAACAGTGATGTCCACCAGAAGGTACTCGATGAATTCCCACTAACACACGAGAAATGTATCTTCAGAGTCATCTGGTGATCAAATATTGCAAGGTGTTGCGGGGGGGAGGGGGGAAGGGGAATTGGTAACTTTGAGTTTTTAACCCAAACTGAAAACATTCCACATCATTTAAAGACGCACTAACTGCCGAAACTCAACACTTTCAACATCAAAGTTTCTGTTTATCGTTGATGGATATAGGAATATTGGCACTGCAGCTACATCGGGCAAAGCAATGTGGATTTAATGCCATCTAGCGACTATATGGGCGACCATGGCCTCTGGAAGCTCTCAGATAATAAAAAACAAAGACATTCTTATAGTGTTTGCTAAGGTCATCCTAACATATAGGCGACCCGAAGCACAAGCTGCAACAAACAAGGGAATTACACTACATTGGAACAACAACCTGCTGTGGTCAGTACGTCACTCCACGGAACTACGACTGTACAAGCAGTGACGCCTAGTGGCTGACACTTGCACTGCCGCTGCCATTTGCATTTCTACCCCGGGGAAGGTGAAGTGGCGGCGGATGACGCGGCTGCTGACTGATGATGATGATGATGACTGGCGTCTCCCAGCGACAGCGCCTGCACAATGCGCGGGTCCGCCTTACTGCCTTCGCGGAATTCTTCCAGCGTCAGGCGGTCGTCGTGGTTTTTATCCATCTGGTCGAAGATCTTGTCCACTCGCTTCTGCGGCGTATTGTCGTCCTCTGCTGTAGGTTGCTGCCCCTGTAAAAAGCAAGTCAGGAAATGTAAGCAGTCTAAACGTAACGGTGAGGCTCCCTCGCTTAACCATTTTTGCTGTGGAAAAGCATTAAGTATTACGTATTCTCAGTGTGTGTCTGTAGCCTTATTTATCCAGCATGCAATGCGCATGCGCCGTATTATATTTTCATCTTTGGCCTGTCAGGATCTTGACATATTTTTCCACATTATCTCATAAACGACACGATTTTCAGAAAAAAAAGAATGAATACAAAATGTGTGTTTTGATTTCTTCTACGATTTTTTTCTTTTGAAAAATCTCACGGGCACAAAACCCCGACCTTCCTGCTTGTAGCTCAGTGCCTTAACCAACTGCGTTAACAAGCGCCCTTTTAACATAATAAATGATTAACATGACACCGTATAGTCTGGCAGATAATAAAACACACTTCGGCGGAACCTGTGACCTTTGTTTAAGGTAAAAGATATTCTACCCTGAAGAAGGCAGTAGTTCCCTTCCCTTCTGTACCACTGGCAGAAAGGAGTCTCAGTGTTCACCGCTGTGAGAGCCTAAAACCTGCTAAAGCGGCAGCAGTGTGTAATGACTCTAACAGTTAACTTTTATTGTTATTAATCTATGAAACTTACGCTGCCCTACATAGTATTTTTTTAATACCCATCGTTTAGGTCACAGAGAACACAGTCCGTCTGCATTACAAAGGCAAATAGATTAATGTAGTTTAGGGATATAATGGTTGTTAAGGACACAAACACTGCGTGAGAAACGTGCGGAGATTTTTATTGTTGGAACACGTGGTAAACATAATTACCACCAGGCTTTCAAGAGCCATCATCACTTGGCAAGTAAGCTAAATATTTCCATCAATTCTGAGGCGCTGCAGAAGGTAAGCCTAGCAAACATCAGGTCACCCATAAGCCGCCACTGATCCACTCAGTAGGCCTACTTACCACCATTTGGTATATGGCGTCCACAATATTGTACATCTCGTCCCGGGTTATAAACCCATCATTGTCCACGTCATACAGCCGGAACGCCCCTGAAACCCAAGACGATGCGAAATACTGAGTTGTGGATGTGCTTAATTACGTGTCACGCCATAAAGGCGTATAAGGGAGTGGAGGTACAGATCCCAGCATTCTTAAGTACGGCGTTTACCGAGGTCAGAGGTCAGCTGCACCCCCTGGTCGTTCTCTCCCCTGAGAAACGGCCTATGTTAACCGCTGGGGGAAGAGATCTGGCAAGCACTGTGAAGAATATGTGACGCCTGAGTGCCATTGAATGTTGTCCACTCGACAGTCCGGCACAGCAACTAGTGTGCTGCCGTATCATTTTACGTACTTAAATATATACATACATACATACATACGTGGACCGGGTAGCTTTGTCGGTATAGCGACTGTCTACGGGCTGGACGGTCCGAGATCGAATCCCGGTGGGGACGAGAATTTCCGCCCGTCCAGACCGGTCCTGGGGCCCACCCAGCCTCCTGTAAAGTGGGTAGCGGGTCTTTCCCGGGGTTAAAGTGCGGCAGAGGTGTGCTGCTGACCACTCACCCCCTTCTAGTGCCGCGGTCATGGAAGAGTAGAGCTATATCTCTACCCATCCTCTGGGCCACATCGGGCCTGTAACGGGATCACCTTACCTTACATACATATCAAATAATGCCTGGTCTAGTGGTCGGCAAACTGTGGGCTGCGAAACGCCTGTAAGGGCACGGGGTTACCGCAAAGGAGGGGGGGGGGAGTGCATTTACGTAGCTTTGCAAGAAGTCTTGATTCTCGAACCGGCGCTAAGTGTCATCCTTTTTGTTTGTGTAACAGTTTAATGTTTCTAATACAGTAACATCCTTATCACTGCGCGGCTTGGATCTGAACATCATTATTAGCAATTGGCGCACAGTGAATTTCTTTAAATTTCAAAGTAACTAAATACTTCCATGGAGCAGAGTCCTTATTGAGAAGCTAACAATTTCGCAGATAGTCAAGAAATTCTCCCCAAATTGTGTAACGCGAAGGTTCTTTACTGCAATCACAACAGCCCGCCACCTGTCCCTATTCTGAAGCAATCAATCCAGTCCATATCACCTTATCTCACTTCTTGAAGATACATTTTAATATTATCATCCCATCTAAGCCTAGGTCTTCAAAATGGTCTCTTTTCCTCCGGTCTCCCCACGAATACCCTGCAGGCATCTCTCCTCTCCCCATACGTGCTATTTGCCCCTCCAGTCTCATTCTTTTTTTATTTGATCACCCGAATAATAGTTGATGAGCAGTACAGATCATAAAGCTCCTTGTTATGTAGTTTTCTCAACTCCCCTGTTACGTCGCCCTCTTAGGCTCAAATATCTTCCTCAGCACCATGTTCTCAAACACCTTCAGTCGGAGCGACCAAGTTTCACACCCATACAACACAAGAGCAAAATTACAATTCTGTATATCTTAACCCTTTGTATTTCAATTGAATTCATATTTGAAAAAGTCAATAACCGTCCTTATGAAAGTCAGTTTTTCCAACAGAGCCTTGTGCTTCTTGTATATAAATGTGAACACTAAAATATACCGAACTGAAATGTTGCCTGCTGTTTTGTATGGGTGTGAAACTTAGTCTGTCACATTAAGGGAGGAACACAAGCTGAAGGTTTTAATGTTATTAATTTCCGTGCATTGTGATTGGATTATTCATTCACAGAACCAACGTACACACAGCTAATACAACAGTACAGTTCTTTGTTCGTGGCTACATGTTTCGGAGAAACTTCGCCATCTTTAGCAGATCTGTATACCGTGAAACTCCGCCATATTTAGCAGATCTGTATACCGTGAAACTCCGCCATCTTTAGCAGATCTGTATACCGTGAATCTCCGCCATATTTAGCAGATCTGTATACCGTGAAACTCCGCCATATTTAGCAGATCTGTATACCGTGAAACTCCGCCATATTTAGCAGATCTGTATACCGTGAAACTCC
>Ga0136643_10000724_pt1 | contig 37436 bp, 27 predicted proteins | sample TergutLab28metaG_FD_96883 | JGI IMG/M metagenome (GOLD analysis project Ga0136643, IMG submission 96883) | Labiotermes labralis P1 segment gut microbial communities from Petit-Saut dam, French Guiana - Lab288 P1 (version 3) (version 3) | ecosystem: Host-associated > Arthropoda: Insects >...
GGTCCCCACAGCCGTTAATCTCTGTTTTCTAGACCTGGAGCCGCTACTTTTTTCATTCAAGTAGCTCCTCAGTTGACCTCACGAGGCTGAGTGGACCCCGTTCCAGACCCACTACTACTCAGATAATCTGGTAGCGTCGGGGATCGAACCCGGGACCTCTGTATCTGTAGCCAGAAACTCAGACCACTAGACAGCATTAAAATTTGAGGAATGAACATTTTTTTAAAAAATTTTGGGAAAACCTGAAGGAGGGAGAACTCTTGGAAGACCAAGGCATAGGTGGGAACATAGTATTAAAATGGACCTTATAGTGGTAGTGTGAGAAGTTTTGGACTAGCTTCATTTGGCTCTGGATGGTGTCCAGTGGCAGGCCATTAGGAACACAGTGGGTATTGTGGTTCCATGAAAGGTAAGGAATTTCTTGAGTAGCTTAGCAGTTACTAGCTTTTTAAGAAGGAGTGTGCTTCCCAGAGGTAATTGATTGATGCCATTTGCATGTGTTACATTTTGGTATAACTGTCCAAGTTCTAAGGTGCCACCAACCTGATCAGATAAATGTTATGTTGGGTGTTGGTGGCACTGTTTGGTGTAGTGTTAATGCATATAACATTCTGTAATAAAGTGAACATATATTATTACTTTGTCATTTGCATCAGTGTGAATTTTTAACTTACTGTTTGTCTTGTTCCAGACATCTTGGGGTGCCACACCATGAAAAGGTTACACTTTTTAACATGAACAGCAATAAAACAATACACATGTCTTCAATATCAGGCAGCACAGTACATTTTCACAGTTCATTCTTTGAAGATAAGGTAAGGTCATAAGAGAATTCTACAACAAATAATCACCATTATCATCCAGTATGATAAAGAAAAACTTACTTAACCTCTTTCAGATCATTCCCCCTCTTGGGAATACATCATTCAATGTTGTGTTCCTGGGGCGTGAAGAGGGAGAGGTGGAAAGCAGCCTTTTCATTCATACTTCAGAAGGAAGTTTCAAATATCAGGTTGTAGAAATTCTGTTTTATAGATCTTCAATTTTGAGTACATAACATAGGTGCTGTGTACAGTAGTAAAATACAATGAAAGCCATCAAGTGTAGTTTTTGTCTGATTGGATGAGTGGTTTCCTTTCAGATGCAGAATAAACACTGACAGTTTATAAGCTTCGTAAATAACCAGTGTGTCAATCAGCCCACTATAAATTCTTTTTTCTTTTACTGATACACATTTTGTAATTATCTTGTATACATTATTCCAAATAGCACATGATCCATCAAAGATGATGAGGATATCATTTCTTTCATTATGGTCCTTTCCCTTCCCTTTATTTGTTCAACTGATCATCATTTGTCTTCCTTTCTCCTAGCAACAGTGCATTGGATTTCCTGCAGCATGATGGGAATTGGTTGGTTGTTATTTATATGCTCTGGCTGCTTTGCTGCTGAGGAAAGAGCTCCTTTTACTTGTATGAATGTATGTATTTATGAATGTATGTATGTGTGTGTGTGTGTGTGTAGGTACATATGTATGTATGTGTGCCTATGTTTATATATGTGTGTGTGGGTGTGTATGTATGTTTATGTTTATGTATGCATGCATGTGTATATTAATTACATATGTGTGTGTTTGCTGGAGTGGTACCTTTCATATGAAGTACATGTGGTCCTGTTTTGCTTAAATTAAAATTACACTGATTCCATGGGATAGAAACTCTGTGGTCTGACCCAGTCCCACAGACTGATTTTGATCATATTTGGCATGTATGCCTCATTGTGTTACTAAAACTACTGCAAAAAGTTTAACCTCCTGTGTTAATTTCCTGATAAGTTATGGCTACTAAAGACAGCCGACATTCACACACGCACACACACACACACACACACACACACACACACAGTGAGATTCTCTTATAGACTAAAGGCTAAGTACGTGAAACAGAATTATATGTAGGATATTCAGATTTGGTAATGCCTGGAGGAACTGTTGTTCAGGACCATACCTCCCTTGCTTGTTTTTATTTCAAATTTTTGGCAAGTTGCAGGTGAAGGGTGCAGGTGTAAGCAGCCCGTATCGCTTGAGACCACTTGTGGGTGTACGCGTGCCCCTGAACTCCACTTACTCACCCATAATTTACATGCACAATCCTCACACAACTCCCATACAGGTAAGTATAGGTACAGACACATGATGTGAAGGCATAGATTTCATAAATGGATCAGCTGTTTATATCATGCCTCTTATACTTTTTAGATTGTTGAGGTTTACAGTAGTGGAGGTGAGATTCATTTGGAACTTCCATCTGGTGAAATGGAAGCTCCCAAACAGCTGTGGGAGATACCACCTTTCCATACGAAATCTGTCATCAGGATTAACTTCATTGCCAGATCAGAAAGAAATCATACTGCATATATTAGGTATATGTTTTATTAGATTTGAAAAATGAGTCTAGCTAACTAATTACCTCTATGGAGCAGAGCCTTTCTTGAGAAGCTGGTAGTTCTTTAGCTAGTCTCATTCCCTATATTTTATGGAACCCAAAGTTTCATTATTGTATTCACATGAGCATATCCATATCATGGAGCCAGATCCATCCAGTCCATGCCCCTCCCATCCTATTTCTTTAAGATCCATTTTAATATTATCTTCCCATCTTACAAGCGGTCTCTTCCTGTCACATTTGTTCACCAAAACCCTGTATACACCTGTCCTCTCCTTCATATATGCCACTTGCCCCACCCATCTCATTCTTCTTGATTTGAGCACCCAAATTATGTTGTGTGAGGAGTACAGATCATGAAACTCCTCATTATGTGAGAGAAGTGAATTGAAAGAGTAAAATTATCCTTGAGCCTAAAAGCCATAAAAGAAAATAGGCAGAGTATAGGTAAAGGTGCAATTATTCTTAAGCTTGGTGCTAGAGGGAAGTAAGTGATGATGTTCATATTGCACCTGTACCTTCTTACTTGTTTGGGACATTGTACACACAGAAGAATTGCTGTTTTCTCCAGGAGTAGAACCCTGGTTGTTCAGCCTATAGCCAATCATTTTAACACTTGTACTGTCATGGTTTATTTATTTATTTATTTTTTGAGTTTATAGTGTTCAGATACTGTATTTCTCAGTGTATAAGGCACACATAATGATTTAGTAAGGGAAAATTAATACTGTAATTATTTTTATCAAGAGTTCCTTTCTTTAATTTTTTGTTCATTGCAGTGTTTATAATACCCAATTTTCAGCATTACTTTTCTGTATATTAATTGTGTTGGTATGATTTTTAGGGTGTCTTGTACACAGGGAAATACAATACAGTGCACTTTGCCATTTGTGACTGAGATTGTTTACTTTTCTATTTTCTTGCTCTAGAATCAAAGTGAACAGTAGTGATGAGGTGCTGGTTGTGCCGCTGGAAGTACAGGTTGCTTCAAATACGGGGCTATACGCCATGGATGATGTATTAGATTTTGGCATTGGTGGCAGTCAAGACAAACCAAAAGAAGTCAGACTTCTGCTTTATAACTCATGGAAGAAAGTGATTCGCGTACAAGTATGCCAGATACTATCTTTATACATACATGTGTGTATACATGAGCACCTTGTAATCTGTGAATGAGCCTTATGATTTTAGACTTGTATAACAAGGAGCACATTTAACATAAAGGTGAAGGTAAAGGTTTTCCTGTGTGTGCCATGCAGGTATATGGGTGGGGGGAAAGGTAGAGCTCCACTTATTCTTAACTACGGCACTAGATGGAGGTGAATGGTCAGCTTAATGCCCTCATTGCTTTACCCCCTGTGGGTGGGTGCCAGAGCCAGTGGGGATGTTTTGGAGGGGCAAAAAATCTCTTGTTCCACCAGAATCTGAACCCCAGGTCATCCAGCCTCTAGCCCAGTTGCTATACTGGCCTATGCTATTTCATATCCCTCACATTTAAGGTATAGTTGACATACATACCAGCTGAAAATTAACTGAAAAAAAGTTTGCATATGGTACCTAGGGTGCAGTATACTATGCATTCTACCTGCTAGGAAGAGCTACACTTATCATTTTCACAAGGTGGATTACAGCAGGATTGATTATTGCCACATCTGCAGGGAGACATGTAAAGTCTGGTTTACCAACAAGACATGCTCCAACACAGTTCCATAATGAAGTCTGGCCACACCTGGATGACATTATTCAGTGGATTGAGTGTGGAGGACCTATGAGATCACCAGACATTACATCCATGGAATTGTTACTGCTAGGGGGTTGTTAACCCTCTTAGTGCCAGTGTGTATGTGTGGGCTATGCTAGAAATACAATGCAGTTTTTGCTGAAATTACAAGCATCTGTCTGAAATCCTTCCACCACACCTACAGATGTTGTTTTTATATATCTGTAAAGTTGTCTTTAGATTTTTTTTACCCAAAGATTGTTTAATTTCAAGACTGTGAATTTAAAAATATAAATTTAATGTCTGAGCCAAATTTATGATATTAAATTTTCTTTAACAAGGAATTTTAAGTATTACTCTTCATACTGCACTCACTTCTGAACAAGGTGAATATTTTTCCTATTATTTTTTATGAAAAGTTTTTCAAGTACTGCAAAATTTTTGAACACGCTGTACCTTGGACTGAACATGTCACTTAATACACTTACGCTCTGCAAAGCATTGTCCTTGTGGCCCTGTGTCACACTGTACACATACAGCCTTAAATGCTTTAAATTTGCTTGTGTCCTGTTTTGTGCTTTTGTGGCACACATGCTTCTTCTTTTTTAAAGGCAGTTTTGTTAGTTTGTATGAATCACTGTGTTGGGTGGATGATGTAATACCAGATGGCCCTCTATTGTGTTTTTTTTTTTTTTTCTTAGAGCCATGTGTTTCCAAATGCTGCAGTAATTTAGAGTTTACAGTCATATTTAAAAATGTGATGAAAAAAATAAAAGTATGCTATAGGGTGTACATTTGCAGAGGTCCCTGAAGTTCATGGTACTAATGATTTGATTGAGTTTGGTCACTGTCAGCATCTTCTTTTCTTGGTGAGTAAAGATCAGGAGAACTATTGCCTTCATTGCTTTCTGACTCCTCTCTACTTAATTCTGAATCCTCCACTCTTGTGGACATATTTACATTTTAACAGTGGCCACATGGCTTCTTTTTTCTGGAGGTGTAGGCGATATGGAGCCATTATCATCATGTGATTTCACATCATCTGGACTAGCACTTGACAATTCATTTTTCCCTATTTGGTGTTTGTATTTCTTTCTTCCATATTTTCTGGTCTTTCAACATTCTTCAGGCACTGTGCACACAGGCTTTTGAAATTTAAATGCCTGCTACACCACACAACCACCTCTTGCACTTTCAGCAAGAACTGAGTGGTTCTTCCAAAATGACTATAGATAAAAATTGATAACCCCACATAATAGAGATGTGTCAGTGTGTAGTGAGTAGGCACACTACTGAATGAAGTGATTGCTTCTTAAATCTCATGGATGAGATGGAAGTTTGATGCACTTAAAACTGGTGGCCAGTAGTTCAGCAAGTGGCATAACACACGAGTGTCAGTGGCTGACCGATTTGCCACTTGGTACTATGAGCTTTAAGGATTATGTCTGTTACCCTCTGTTACTGATGACATGATAAGAGCGTAGGAAACAGATGACAGATGTCATTGTAAAAATTTATAACAATGTTATCAGGTAGTATGGCAGGAGGTTAAATATTTATTTGATGTTACTTGAGTAATTTGTGGTAATCACATTAAACTTTATTGGTTAGTAATAATTTGTGTTGATCGTTCAGATGGTTTGTGTGTCTGAACCATATGTTTAAACTTCTTCTGAGAAATACTAGATCCAAACCATAATTATTTATGGACATCCTGTATACCTAAAAATACAGGGGAACTTGTTGCAGGGTGTATTTCCACCTAAGGTATAATAATTTGATGCCAAACTTTTCCCATGTGATTACCATACATGTTGTGCTTATTATATGTTTTCCCATTCAAAACATTTTGCACCAAAGGAATGTTAAAGTTTCATAATGCAACATATTTTTGTTACATTTGCAGCACATTTATTGCATCAGAAACTTGAACAGTATCTGCACATTCCCATTTGTTAGTTTGTTTCAAGCATAGGGTTATGAAAGGATGCTGTCAGTTCCTAAACATTAATCTCCAAGGTTATTTTCACATGTTTGTTTCATGTGGTGTGATATGTGGCTTACATGTGTTGAGTATTGTATTGGTGAGTGGTCCATGTTTGTGAAGGCTGGGAGTATTCAAGACCATTTATTGTTACAAGGCACATAGTGGATTATTATGATAATGTAAGCCTCTGTAAACCATTGTTACCTTCATGCTATCAACCAGTAAGTGAATTCAAGTCTCAAGACATGGTTAGTACATTTTAACAAAATTTTATATAAGCGAAGTGCATTGTCAAGACATGTGGGCAGCCTACAAGACAAGTGTGAGTTTGAGTGCATTAATGACCCTGTTACTGTTTTACTTTGATTCCAGTACTTTGAATTATTCTGTTTGCAAAATTGGCATACAGTTTTTATTAACTTTATGCTATGTATTTGTGTATAGTTTCCATCCTGTAGCGTGATTAATTTTTGAACATGTGATTAGCATGAAGTATAATTTACACAAATTTTGTGGTGCTTCTTTTACAGAATATAATTGCCACTCCAGTATCAAAAGCTTTGAAAATAGATTTTCAACCTGTCAAAGTTCCTCCAGATTCAAAATCACCAACTGAAGTTGCTGTTCTGACATTTGATTGTAAGTACAATTTGTATGAATATATTCTTTGTGTTGTTGACTTTTGGTTGTAATAGGAAAACCCTTTCCAAATGTTTGGCAGTATGCTGTAATATTGCATGTTTTTCTGTATGGTTGGATGGTGATACATAATTATGCAATTATGCTAATTAAAATATCCCCCCCCCCAGTCAAATATTGACCAAAAGCTACATTAGTAATTTCAGTGCATGCAGCTGGCCTTTGCCAAGCTCATGCAGAGTAAGTGACAGGGAAATTGCTGATATATTTTGCCAAGGGGGAAGGTTGTACAACTGCATGTCCATTTGTCAGATCTGTTTGCTAACATATATGGCCTACAAACATGCAGTTTATGATGCAGATAAACTTAAGGACATGCAATCTGTTCGGAAGTTGTCATATCTCATCTCTAAAGGACAAGCATGAAAGAAACTCATAGCAATTATAATACTGTTTATCATGTTAGTTTCACTATCATAAAGTTATTTGATTTGAGATTGTCGTAGCAGTATATATTTGGATTGTGGTCTTCTAAGTGAGTGTATGTGATGACTGCCCTGAAGATTTCCCCACAATGTGATCATTAACCCACAGGATTATGTTTCATTAAACCAGAAGACACAATCTAGGGAATAAGAAAGTATCCAAATGCTCTTATTGCCTTTTTGTTTTCTCTTCCTTTCAGGGAAAGCTTCATTTGAAAGCAGACATTTCAGTGGTAAGCTTGTGATAAAGAGCAAGCAGAGTCAACATAAGGTAGTGATCCCGTATGTGGCTCGTGTATTGGAAGGCGGCTTGGAATTCAATGCTTCTGTAACACAGTACTGTTCGGACTTGGGCCTAAATCTCGGTGTTAGAAACTTTACTGTAAAAAATGCATTCAAAATGCCAGTTGCTTTGGTAAACGTCTCTCTTCCAAAGGAAGCACAAGCTCATTTCATGGTAAGAAAATGCTAATACAAAGGAAACCTTTGTTAAATTTACACTTTTTGGGGGATTAATGGCAACTGTAAGTTATGGAAATTGCATGGTGCAGGAGATACAAACTTCATGAGCTGAGTATGTCCCTACAACCCAACTCGTACTGAATTCTTAGTAAATAATGTAAGTAAATTACGCAGCTATGAATGTACTTGCAACGTGTAATTCCCAGAAACTGAAAATATACAATAGAGTTATAGTTATTTGTCAGACACACATACGACGTAACAGTTTTTGTGTGTTGTATTCAGAGCTAATAGTGAAATGCAAGTTGTCTGACCAAGAAATTGTGAGTTTCCACAAGTATGAAGATGTTCTGTAATAACAGGTTTTCTTCTGAGATTTTTTTAATACTTTGTGTTGCCATCATGCCTTATCAGATATCCAAATTAAAATATAAAATGCCTGTAGTGTACATGGTAGACCCAGCTAACAGACTGAATAATAATACTGTCTTAACTTGAAATGAATTACACGTCAAAATATGTAACAGTTCATGGAAGATGGTGAGTGACTTGTCAGAGTAGCAAATGGTTGGAAAGGAAAGTTGGCCAGTCACAAAAGAATTAACACCAAGTGCATGAAATTCAACACTCAAATGAAGTGACAGTTATTTTGCAGGAGCTGTGTGATTGAAATTGTAGGAAAATTAATGGAACTGAAAAGAAGTTCTGTAAGTTACTGGAAAGCATACATTCTGTGACCACAAAAATGAGATTTTAATGTGTAGTGTATGTCAAAATGGGGTTGGACTTCCACCAAATCTTATATCGACAATTACTACAGGTTAAAGGTCATAGCATTTCGCTGGGTTGTTTTATGCTGCCACCAATCAGATTACTTATCTGAAAAAGAGAACTCAAGACAATATAATAAAATCGTCTTACTATATATTATAAGTTACTACGTTCCCAATATATACAGTGGGAATGAAGAAATAAAATCTCAAATAAATTCGTAAGTGATAAAAGTTAGTTTGCCTAAATATAAACCAAATTACACGAATTTAGAATTTAGAATAATTAAATCTGAATTTGATCCAAATGTATGCAACTCAATTTAGTCAGGATTTCTAAAACAATCAGCATGGCTTACCTGGTAAAATTAGCTGACTGAAGATCAATGCAAGTTTCACAACCATACTGTGTACTGCCTTCACTTATAATCTTGTACACCAACTCAGGATATGTAACTGCAGTAACAATGTACATAGATGTTGTGTATTAAATGCGTATTGAGAGGTCATATACCGTGCTAATGGGTTTATATAAAGGCGAAGCATAACGTCAGCTACTCTAGAAAGTTTAGCGAACTGTCACGTCACTTTCAGTCGTACCATGCCTCTAAGTCCAATGAACGGCGTAGGTATTTGCTGTATAAATGAAAGTGGGTGGCAGTCGCTTCTTGCCTGTATATAACAAATAAAATTTCTATTCCAAGTTACAAATTACAAGTTTTAAACCAAATGTTAATTAAATATATATTACAAATGTAATGTCATTTAATAACATTTGTATGAACTATAGTTTTAAATTTCTTTTACCCCACCTTATTTCAAAACCCTCTGGTTTCTAAGTTATCTCAGAATTATGGTTTATTTTTATAAATATAATATTTACTCAAATGCAAGATGACTCTAATCTAAGGCCACCCCCCCAAAATGAAATGTCTGCTAAGAAAAAATATTTTACTATTAATTTTATACACTTAATGCGCAAAGCATGTAGATTCTATCTGCCTTTACCAATCATTGTCACAGTCAGTGCCTTCATCTTCCTCACAATCACTTCTAAAATCCTCATCCTCTTCACCGTCATTCCACAACATATCATCATCAGTCTCATCCATTGCACTGGATATACAGCACTTCTTAAAACCCTTCATAGTCATTTCTGGTGAGATGCGCTGCCATGCCATTATGATCTGCATTGACGAAATAATACATTTATATTTCTTGGTTTACAGCTTACTTGAGTGAAGATTCACAGTTTTCTACACAGATGGTAGTAGTGGCATTAAGAATTTTAAATATTTGTTTTCAGGATTTTTGTGTTGTGTCTGTGGTCTAATCAGTCTTGAGTTCATACGTCATTTTATGTTTTTAATTTGTAGATTGGTCCAGGTTTTATTTTTGAGTCTTGTAGTTAATTTTTTATTAGGCATTTTCCTGTTGCTACTGTTGGTCTAGATCTGTTCTCAATTGCAGATCTGAACAAGTTACTGTTTCTGTGGTGCCTAATGACTGATTATATCCCATTGTTAGGGGTTCACCAGGTTAGGTGCTTCTTTGCCTGAAAATAGAAACAGAGCTGACTTCTGAGACATTGTGCTTCTCTAAAAAATTAGACTATGGACAAGTCCCGAGAATAAGATTGTGCCAGTTAACTTCAGTCATTCTCCGTTCTCTTTTCTGTTTACGCATGATGATTTGGTGATGCAGGGCTTGGTTTGGCTTCGCATGGTCCGGTTCACACCAATCCGGTTTTGTGCAGTGCAGTTTTAGGCATTTCATACATAAATTTAAGACGACCTCACGCACTAAGGTACCAAATTAAAAAAAAAAAATTTGTCTTGTGTTCAAGTAAATGTGATACATATCACACTGCTGATCTTGTTTGTAGGCTGTATAGCCATGATGATGATGATGATGATGATGATGACGATGACAACGACAAAGATGACATGATGACTGACAGTGATGACAGTAATAAAATGTGATTTTAATGTCACTGTTTTACCCCTTTTGCAATTTTGCATAATTAATGTTAGTGCTTTTCTTCTAGATTCAAAAATTTTCACCCACTATTCTGGGTCAAGGCGAAAAGGTTGTACTCTTTCAACTAGCTATCAAGAAGGAAACACTTGAATCAGAGTGGAAGCTTGAATCAAATCTTTCCTTACACACTAATATTTCAACAGTATCAGTTCCACTTTTATGCTATAATGGGCGATTGATGAAGGTAAGTCCTTTGGCACCAAACTCACATGCAAAAATGTATATAATTCGTTTTTAAGTGTCCCTAGAAATGGACTATTTGACCTTTGTTTCCCATGCCTATCTGGGAAAGGGCATAGAATCCATATCTTTGGAGGGGGGGGGAGATAATGTGTCTCCCAGTGATAGTGCCATCATGAGAATGGTGGCCAGCAGGCGTGGCCTACAATATATCAGTCTTTTAGTAGAACCATGTGCACTGAGATATGACCAAGGACTGAACTCCGAATCATCTAAATTAGATTATTGTACGTAAAGACCCCCAGGTATCCATATGCAGCTCTGACATTGATCTTCTCACTGCACTCATGATTTAGATTTTTCTTCTGGATTGTAATGCCATGTAGTCTGGTAGGTGGTTGCCTGTGTTACAAAGGAACATGCTGCATCCATTCTTGGGGTATAAATGAGTGTCTGTATTTTATACATGTGCTAAGAAATATTATATGTATGATTGCAGGTGATTTTATCAGGATTTAATGAAACAGAATTAAATTTTGGAACAGTAGGAAGTGCTAGTCAAAAGGAGGCTCATTTTGCTGTCATTAATAATAATCCAGTAGCAGTACTTTTGAAAAGTTGGGGTACAAATATGACTGGTGCAGTGGTGGAATTGGTTGGTGTGGAGGAGGGCAACTTATCAACTCTAATGCAGCGGCACAGTTTTAGTAACATGAGTACAACAGTAAGTACTGTACTTCATCTGTTTGGAACATCTGCAGTGCTTGTTAGCTTCACCTTGTCTGCCTGCCCGTCTATATCTGTAGACCTGCTGAACAGATATTCATGAAATTTGATATTTTGGAGTTTTGATAAATATTACATTTTTTGGTTTTACTTAAAATCGTATGAGTAATGGACACTTTATATGAAGAAATGTGTGTGTTGCTATACTAATTTTGAAGTTTTGGTGTATAAATGCTTTATTATAAATTTATTTCATGGGATGAGCTGCATTATAAATGCAGCTTCCGTGTTTGTTGTTTGTTTATCCCCAGTTCTGACGAGACATGCAGTATAGTAGTCACATTTTTGTGTTTTGCAGATGGTTTTGATGCCAGGTCATTATGCTGTATTTCAAATGTCTGTTGAAGTTCCGAAGACCGAAGGGATAGTGATGGCACATGTGTTTATTAACACCCAGTTTGAACATGTGGTAATTCCAGCAGTGATGACAGTAGCACATGGCCATCTGGAAGTAGTTCCAGAATCAGTTGTGTTTGATAATTGTTTTCCTGTAAGTACTGTGCATGACTTTATGAAGTAAATGTTTTGTACCATTTACCTCTGTGTTATGTCCATGTCCTGCATTGTCTGTGAGGTACAGCACATGTTTAGGTTCAGCAGGCGTAGTGTTGTATTTTTTAATGAAAGTACCTTTTCCCCCTGAATTAAAATGTGGCTATTAGAGCCATAGTAATAGGGGACTTATGGATATATCTGTAAAGTGCTCCCTGAATGGTAGTACAATTCAATTCAAATTTGTTATCCCCTTCCTCTCCCCCAACTGAATTTGCTGTACCTGTACCACATGTCACTAGCATATGATTTACTACCAGCAGTGGATGACATTTGATTAAGAATTTACTGGATGTTAATCTGTGACTTTAAAAATAAAATCCAGAAAGGGTTAATGTTTCCAGATGATGCAAGTTAAGTGATATATGTGCTTAGTTGGGGAAAGGTCAAAACCATAATATTTCCAGCTTTGCCTCTGTCAGTTTCTTATCACCATAAACCTGTAGGTTAATAAATGATGTTTGTGGTGATGTTTTGCAGTTTTTGGTGTTTTCGTAAGCCAGTTGAAAGGACTTTATTGTGTGAAAATTTTCAGTGTTAATACAGAAACATGCCTTGAAAATGTGAGGGAGTGTCTTAGGACCAGGTGGAGGGGAGTGGTTAGTATCATGCCCTAGCTGGGTTGGCTCCAGAGCCAGTCTGGATACTGGAGAAACTCTTGTATCTGCCAGGAGCTAAATCTCAAGCTATCTAACCCATCATATAACTGCACAATAAAGTGTATGCTTTTTCATGCAGTTTATGGTACACTTCTTGGGCTGTTTCTACAGGAACAAGAAAACTGGAGTCCTAAGCTTGCCATGTGACATGGAGCAGAGATGTAAATGGTGTGAAACCTACACAGTGCTTCCTATATATCTGCATTTTGTTGTGTTCAGAATATTGGATGAATCCTTGCTATAGGGCCATGTGTGAGGACTACAGTATGTGCAATAGAAACTTATGTAACAATCTCCAAAATTGTTATTGAGAAAGTATCTATTGCGCATTGAAATCTACTCTTGCATAATTATTGAGTACATACTAAAAGTTAGCAGATTATGCTGTTAAACACTGGATATGTATAAAGTTCCAGGTTTTCATAGTGGCATGTATTTGTGTTTTGGTTGTCTGGGGTCAGATGCTGTGTAGTCATCACTGTATACCAATGTTTCAGTGGAACATGCTGCCTCCTTCATCAGGGCCCTCCTCAAATAAGGACTGTGTCTCACTAGTACCAATCTTCTCTACCACACCTATTTTCTTCTTCTCTGTCTTCAATATCTCTCCTGTGACAAATCTTGTGGGTCTTAACAAGGCTGCTTTTTAACCTCACTTTTCTCTGTGCTGTTCCCTTTGGCCTAGACTGGATTCTTTCTCCTCACCACCTTCCGTGGACTTTCCTTGCAACCTGCATATGTAACTTAATATGTTTATTCCCTACTTCAGTGATGAAGTTGGGGGCAGCACATTCCTCCAAAATGTTGGTGTACTTTGATAAAATTAAATGGTGTCATCATGCAGGAACACCATAACCTCAGAGATATGTATCTCTACGGTACTGGACCGAAAACCCCAAATGGGAACTGTTTTTATCCTTAGGTTATTGTCAACAGTATTAGCAGCCTCATGCTCTTAACATTTTGTCTACATTACAGTTGCCATCATAATTCAACCTGAGTATGGTTACTGCAGTATATGTAAGATTGCTGGGACAGCATGTACTAAGCTAGAACTGAAGTTGCATGTTACAAAATAATAACTTTTTTATTGCAATTTGACATCACAAAATATAGCCACCATGTACTGGAACTTGCTTGCACATGTATTAAGCTCTTAAAACTGATAGTGTAATTTGAACTTTACTTTGCATGGTATGTGTTGAACTTAAGAGCTAACTTTTTAAATCAGCCAAAAGAAAATGTTGCTGGAGTTGTATAAGTCATACAGTAACCAAGATGTGGAAGGCCCTACTCTACATACTGGCTGACATGAGTATTCAAGGCAGATGGTATTTTTGTCCATTTTACCAAACAGCAGTGTGAATTGTTGCTGTTTGAAGGGTGGTAGCTGATTTTTCATGTTCTGTCCCAGGAGAAGTTATGTGTGCAGCAACTGCGTGTTCGGTCTCTATTTAGTCGAGAAATGGATGTGACCAGCATTAAAAGTGTGCCACCAGATCCACAAGTAAGCTATGAATGGAGGAGAGAACATGACAGTTCTGTCACATTTCATGTAGCTCGCATATCACCACATAACACCAGCTCAATTGGTGAACTGAGTTTTAACCCAGCCATTGGGTGCAGAAATCAGTGCTATCTTGGCATATCACCAAATTCCACAGGTGAGTTGAAACAGTAATGTCATGGGTGGAAAAGTATCCTCTGAGGTCAATGGTATTCTTATCCATGCGATTGTAAACATGCCTTTTTTGTAATTAGAGTAACTCAACACAAAAAATGCCAGCCTGATAAAAATACCAAGCTCCTCTTTAAGGTTATTAGAACTGCTCTTTTTTATGGTTTATTTGGTAATGCTGTTAACAGTGTAGAGGGTAGGTAAGTGACTGTGATTATGTATCTCTGGTGGAGTGATAACTGACAAGAAAAAACTGAAGGGGAAAGTAGAAGTATCTGAAGAAAAGTTTGTTTTAGTGTCACTCTGTCTGCCACATATTCTGCATGGACTGCCCTGGGATCAAAACTGATCTCCCTTGTGAGAAGGCAGTGACTCTTGCCTGAGACAAGTGTTCTTTTTTGTGCAGATAAACGATATTAAAAATGTCATAAAAACTTGAAGTGGAAGGAAAAAATTTCCTTCATATGTTACTTGATTGTATACTTCAGATTAAATGGTGACACTTGCTAGCAAGTGTAGCAATTTGTGTAAAGATAAAAATTATCGTCTGTATGCTACAGACACCTGCATGTGGTTGAAATTTTCATTTTTGGCAATGGTAGTGTTAATATAAGAGAAATAAATAAAAAATGTCTTGCGTCATTTTAAAATTGCCTTACAAATTTAAATTTTTTTTCCATTTGTCACATGGTATTTTGCATTGGCTTACTTCAATTTATTATTCACATAGAAAACCTTGTAAGGTGAAGGTGAATACTGCATGGTTGGGAAGATGGGGGGCTTTACCAGAGTAGGACACTGAAATGAAGCTGTGCCTTCAGATCATTTTGCATCCTTTGTTTCATCCCCACTGTATGAAGTCCTTTTTTTAGGATAATCCACTTCTAATATATTTTGTTATTGAAGAAGAATTCATTCTTATTTAATTGTTGTTGGTTTACCTATTACTGCATCAGAAAATTTAATGTGGTATTCTGAAGCAAAGGTATGATTGCTTTGTGTACATGCTGTAGGTGGATGTAGTGCCTTTGCCATGATATCATATCTGTGCTAGCCAGTCTCTAACCCTGCAAGACTCTGCTGTTGTTACACCATACAGTCTGGTCCTACAGCAGGCGTTACAGGTCATGCTACAAGAGCATGGTTGTACTACCTTTCACGCGATTAAAGCACAGGGGTTACTGGATAGCATGCTGCCGCCACCAAATATTTTTTGCATAACTGAGTCAACCCCATTTGGTATGTCCTTTCCTAAGTTACTTTGTACCACTGGCTGTCTCAGGCATGGATTTTTGGAATGGCAGTAGGTGCTAGGAGCAGCTTACTGCAGTAACACTTGCGAACCTTCTGTGTGTGTGTATGTATGTATGAGTGTGGTGTGTGTGTTATGAAAAAATAAACATAATTACTGGGCATGTTGGTGATACTAGTTACACTGATTCTGCTGCTAAAATGTGCACTCCCTGTTCCCTTGTGGAACTCAACTCCATTACTCATTCTACAGCTGTCACAATAATTTTCTGTATTATGCTTCTGCTAAATGTGTCAGCACCAAAACATTTAAGCAACTTATTCACAAGTCACAATTGTCACTTCTTACCTTGAAGACAGTGGTACAGTAGTGCAGTATGGTCATGAATTGTCGCATTGGCCATGTTATAGTCCAATTGCTGTCTGACGTGGACTCCTCGGGGAACAGCTTTTGATTCTCCAAGTTTTCATTTTGTGAAGTTTTTGAGCTGTAAAGTATCTGTGTGTACAGTACTGCTTCCTTATATTTCATAACTAGGTCTGTTTATACTTCCCACCCTGACTTAAGTCTTGTACTGAACAGTGTTATTATGCAAAACTGCCATAATAATTGGAGCATGTTAGCAAACTATGGTCTGTGGTTTGCTGTGTTGCTTCTCAGAATACATGACATTACAGTGGGCATTGTAAAATACAATATAAACCATAAAACTTAACTTGTTTGTTGTGAATGACTGTGAACTGACACAACTCACCCCTGTCATGTTTTGACCATGTAAGTGTTTTCATGAGAAGGAAACTTGTATCAACTTACGAAGTGCATGTGATTTAAAGCAACAAATATTCTTTACAGTAAAGTAAAATGCCAGTATCATTGGTGCCTAATAGGTGTGCGTTCATGTGCACACACACACACACACACACACACACACGTGCGTGTACATGCATACACAAATTAGTTGTGTTTGGTGGTTTTGATTGTACACGTATTTTACTAATATGAATAACATCAGTGGTATGGGCTCAACGCTGGACATTGATGCACACATTTATTTTAAGTTAAGCTTTAATTTTCAAATATTTTTCAGAACTTAATGAAATTTGTGGGATAGTGTATTCTTAGATTTTATTAGTGGTTATGAAATGTGCTGTATAATGTGCAGATACAGTAAACTGCTACTGCAGGAAAATTGAAGAAACCGAATTTTTTCACTTCTGTGATATTCCCCCCCCCCCCCTCACTCCAATTTTATGGAGGCCTTTGTGTTTGAGAACATAAAAGTGCTTTGCAAGTTAATGGGAATGTTTTCACCCCAGGTATTAATATTTATTCAAATTCATTTTTGTGTAAAGACCCATTACTAGCACGTACAGTTTTTTTTGTCTTTTTGAAGATTTCTTTTTTGTTGGAAATGTGTAAAATATAGAGTTACCATGTCAGAAACAATTAGTCTCTTATATATTTGTGAGATTTTATGTTCTCACGTCCGTGTTGATGAAGTGTCATTGTGATTTGTAAATAGTTACCAACCATTTGGAGGAGCATATTGTCTCCATCTTCATGGTTAGTTGGTCCAAGAAAGGAACAAGAGATTGCTTAACCCTGAAGATGGAGGCACTACTGTCCTCCGAAACATTGGTAAATATTTACCAACTGCCCCAGCATGATATTCTAGAAAACTTGAATACTTTAGAATTTTCTTGTTAGTCTTGTACAGGCTGGTCTCATTTTATGCGATTTCTGTTTATGTGATTTTGCTTTAATGCTACTTTAAAAATTTACACCACTTTTTTAATTTGTGCAATAATTTTTGGTTAAATGCATCTTGGCATAGACAATTTGTGGCCACACTTGTCTTATGTCGGAGTCTAGCAGAAAGTGATGACACTGTCATGCCATCAGTCACATGTGTGGATTAATTACCTTGGTGATATAATCACACGGCTGATGTAGTTGCCTGTTCAACAGCATTAGCTTTTGTTACCACAATCAGTGAGAAACATAAATCTAAATCACCTAGTGCAATCCAAGTGAAAAGCTGGCAAAAGACAATCAGTATTGAAGGGAAATTATAAGAAATAAACCAACTTGAAAAAGGTGAACAGTGTAGTAAAATATAGAATAATCTCTCTTAAAATTTCATTGACTGGAAAAACTCACAGTAGTGTCTTAAATGAAAAAAGGAATTATGTTAAATGTGAAGAAGGAGACTATTGATGAAAGTTTTGGTATTGAAAATTTAAAAAATATTGAAAGCAGTGCATTCCTGCAGTGAAATAAATATCAAATACAGATGTAACAAAAATTAAACAGTTTTTTTAACTTGTATTATTGCATTTACACTGTGCGCATCTGCAGTCAATCATAAAATTAAAAACAAATATGTTCCTTGTTGATGGGCTTTTAGATTACTTTCATAAGTTGTACTGATATTACACAGAAAGAAAGCAAATGTGACATACCATTATTCACTGCTCAGTGTAAGGTTTATGCACATTTAATGTTCATTGTTAATGTTCCAAAATCAGTAAGCTCGATGGTAAATTTCCTCCATTTAAGAATTCACTCAAATCCAGTGCTACCTAAAGGAACCTTAAATTTGGGTTTCCTTATACTGTTTGTGCATGATCAGCTAGCACAAGTACTCTTACTTTGTTATTTTGGCCCAAGAGGGAGGAAATAACAGGAGGCAATAGAGAATTGCATAATGAGGAGCTTCATGCATTTTTCTCCTCACCAAGTGCTATTTGAGTGATCAAATCAAGGAGGATGAGATGAGTTGGGCATATGGCACATGTGGTGGTGAAAATAAATGTGCACAGGGTTTTCATTGGGAAATCTGAAGTAAGGAGAACATTTGGAATATGGGATGATATTATTAAAATGGATCTTCAAGAAATAGGATGGTAGGGCATGGACTGGATTAATCTGGCTCGGGATAGGGACAGATGGTGGGCTATGGTGAACATGGTAATGGGCTTTCAGTTTCCATAAAATATGTGGAATTTCTTGACTATCTGAGCAACTGTTAGCTTCTCAAAAAGGACTCTGTTTCCTGCATTTGATTGGTTGGTTGATTAGGAAGGTAGGTAGGTAGGCAGGTATTGCAACCCCACAAATTTTCATAGTACATGGATTTTGTAATTTATTTTTCAGCTGGAAGTCAGTGGCTTAACACGCTAGGACTACCCATTCACACACAAGATACTGATTTGTTGTTGCTGAACACAAGCTATAACCGTTATCTGGCACTGACAGATGGTGCATCCTCGGCATGGCATAATCTTACATTGCGGCTAGATACTACAGAGGTGCGAGGTCATTTGTTCCACATCAGAGTGCGACTGACTAGGCCAAAGCTTTTATCTTCACCTCATGGTGGTAACATTGTCAGTTTCATCACCTTTCCCCTAACACAGATTGGTAACACAACATTTAAGGAACTGATCCTACACAATCCTTCATCAAAAGTGGTGGTTGTTCAGTTGGTTCTGGATTACGTTTATCAGCATTTAAACCGTTTAATGGACAACATTCCAGAAAGGTGAGTGCTGTTAATAACACCTATAGCAGCATGTGTTTGTAATTTTCCTAATGAAAGATATCACATAAGTTAGTGCCAGGATATTTCAGTCAGTATAATAACTTGGCTGTGGGCTGAATGAGCAGAGAACCAGGCTTCAATTCCAAGTGGGGGGCAGACTGTTCATTGCTGCATTCAAACTGACTCTGAGGTCAACACAGCCTCCTGTCCAACATGTACCAGGGGCTCCAGAGCAATAAGCTGACCATTCACTGCCATCTAGTGCTGAGGTTAGGAATGCATGGTCCTCTACCTCCCTTTTTCATGCATATAGTGCTTATTTCATCTGGTTGCTGGTACATAGATAATCCTTTATTAATTCTGTGGTAGAAACTACTATAAATGACTCATTATTTAGAAACATGGTCCAACAGGCACAAGATATTTCTTTCAAAGAGCAGCTTGATCATATAGTTTGATCTTATTTGGTTAATGGTGTGTGTAACAATGTTTTTATATTCTTTCAACATAACTTATTTTTCCTTTTTTCCTATCCGGTTGTATGAAAATCCCATATTTAAAAATGGCTTGGATGAAAGGCCTGGAGAGAGCTTGAAATGAAATTATTAAGCCTGTGGCTGAGTGTACATTTTATTTATTACACAGGCTTGAGATTGGTCCTGGTACCTTTATTTGCCAAGTGAATGCTGTGCATTAAACCAAATTTATCCAGCACGTTTGGTGATTTCATTTTTGGTACTTTTTTTGTGATATGAGAGCTGATAAGTCATATTAAAATTAACTGGATTCAAGTTTTTTGTTTAGAAGAGCACAACAAAAAGAATGTAGTAAATTCTCTCTATTACGTGTTTCGGCCAATTTGATCGGCCATCATCAGGTAGTATTCTAGTGTACATAAAAGAGAAACATATTGGAGGATGAGGCCTCTCCTTGGCAAATGTTAAATACAGTGATTACATAATAATTATTATTTAAGAAAGTGGAATAATACTGTGATAAATAATGGTTAAAATTGGTTGAGTACAAAATATGTGTGTTTGTTCCTTCTGATGTATATTGTAAACAGCTCAGAGTTAAAACTCCTTTACCCCTTTGATGCCAGAATTAAATCCCTCCGAGCAACGCTGCCTGCCAGAATTTTTTACTGGGGATTTTAAATTTTAATGCTTACTCTTAGGAAAAAAAAGCATATCTCATAGACTTTTCCTTCAAATTTAATGAAATAAAACTTTGCTGTTGCTTATGAATTGGTTAATCCAGAAAAAAATATTCACCTATTTTTATAATAAATTTAGGACTCTGAATCGCATGCATTATATAAAATGTGATGTAAATAGTTCATTACTCATATAATTCTGGTTGCTGTAGAAGGTCTGTGGCACCTTGGATCACTGTTTTATCACAACACACATTATTCACAGTGAGGGTTATTTAAAAATTTTCTTTCGTGTGATATTCTTGGAAACAAGGCACCATGCACAGGCCCATGTCAAATCTGGCACACTTATAGGCTGTGCACTTTCTTTGGCTGCGAGAAGAACACAGACGGCAGCAAAGTTGGGTTGAAGATTTTGCTGGCCAGTGCTTGTTATGGCGACTCTCGAGTCGCACTACATTTGTTGCAGCCACACTTGGTCTTCCAACCAATCTGTGGGTGGGGCGATCTTGGCTCTTTCCAGCTTCCTCAATCAAATTCCTTACCAGAAGGAGCCTGAAATCTCGGTGGGTATATTTAGCCCCACATGAAGATAACAGTATCCAACTCTTGAGTACTGTTAGATCCAGAAAGTGGAAAAATAACTTTATGGTCCACTTGAAGGTACGTCGACTCATTGAATAGCTGTTAGCCATACAATCAGAAATGTTGATGTAACCCATGTGCCACTTGCACCATTCCACGATGTTAGGTTCCATGGAGCGGTTGCTGTTGTCACAAAATTTCCTTCTGATGGTGGTGGGTCCATATTAGTCAACATGTAAACTTCTCATGTGTCCTTCCAAACTAATGCAGTCAAACCTCTCCTAGTCCTCACTCTTACATCACCCCTTTTCATTTTCAGTTGTCTTGGTCCAAAGTCACTGGGCATGTCTCTTCTGTTGGGCCGCGCTCTCCTGCATCAATTTATTTTACATCTGTCCAAATCATCAAAAAGTCTTGGGGATGAAAAAAAATTGTCCATAAATATTTTGTGTCGTAAGCCTTCAACTTTGCTAGTCAAATGTCTAACAGTTGCGTGTGTTGCAGTCATGTCGTCGGTGGCTGAGTGTGAGTCTTTACCCAAGTACATTCTCATGTCATACATATACCTTGATTCATCGCAGAGTTTGTAAATTTTGATTCCAAAACATTTTCTTTTCTTTGGAATGTACTGCCTGAAGATAACCCTTCCCTTGAATTTTACAATTACCTCATCCACTGCCAAATGCTCTGAGGGGTTATAGAATATAGCAGAAGCCTGGTTCAGCTTGTCAAAGATAGTCCGTAGTTTCCATAGTCGGTCATATTCTTCGCCTTAATCAGGTCTCTGTGAATTGTCTGCAAAATGCAGAAAACATAGTATGTGTAAAAATCTGTCTCATGTCATGGTCTCGCTGTAAAACGGATTGTGTAGCTAAGTCTCGACCAGTAGTAATGTAGCGTGTCTTTCAATTCATGTCCCATCTGCAGAGCTAAGGCAACAAAAGTCATCATGTCCGGCAACATAATGTCAGGCAGTCAGTGGTTAGGTCCAGCTTGTCTGTCTAAGTGTTGCTGGTAGTACTTGTTGGTCTGTTCAACTAGCAGATGAAAAATTTCTGTGAAAAACATCATCAACATACACATTGTGAGCTGTCTTTGTTGATGTGTGGAGCCTCACTTTTTTTCACACCTTTTTCTGGACCGACAAAGGGATGAATATTTGTGTTCCTTCCTTTAGGCAGTCCCCAGGTTGGTAATCCACCACTTGTTGCAGCCTGTGTATCGATTTCTGCTGAGGCTGCTGCTGCTGTTGTTGTTGTTGTTGTTGTTGTTGTTGTTGTCGCCATCGTCATCGCTGCCGCCGCCGCCGTCAGTGATCCTCTTCTTCTTCCTCCTCCTCAAAATAGTTTTCAAAATCACTAGCCTCAGAACCTGATTCAGAGTCGGTGTTAGCAACCAGAATTTCACTGATAGCTTCCTCGTCAAGTTTTATTTTCGTCCCCCCACCGTTGCAATAGACACCTACGACGGTTTGCCTTATTTACACTCCTCTGCATGACTGTCACAGTTTAGGAACCTAATGCAGCTTAGATATGAACGTCTTCTACAGTGACAGCAAAACAGATCTAAAGCTACAATGTGACAGCTGTATGAATTCCAGGTATTGGGGGGGTGTCAAGAAGTTTTAAGTAGATTGACAACTGTGTTGCATGTTACTACCCCACAACCCCTACAGATTACCCCAGCACTACACGAGGCACTTCTGTGGGCCCTCCTGTAGCTGTAAACGTTGATATTTGTGAGTGTCTCCAATTTTTGAGCATTAATTTTGTCTGATTTATATGGGGACAGTACACCACTGACAACCTTTCTGGTCAAGAAAGAGTTCTCGCTTAATAGGCCAGTGTTGATATTTCAACCCACAGTGAACTCCAGAGCAAGCGATAATCAAAGCACGCAGTGTCAGAAAGAATATTAGTCAGCTGGGAAAAATGCGCAGTTACTAAATGTCTACATCTGTATCGGTGTTTATGGAAGGGTTTAGGAGGTGGAGGGGGTACATTCTGGCTCTCGAATGAAAACCTGACCTTCAAATGTCCAGATGCATAGCAAGCCACGGCATTTAACCGAAGAGGAGTGAACAAAATTCCTCCAAACTTCGACACACTGTTTGCAACCACTTTAGAGGTTGTTCAGCTATTTAAAGGGCTCACTGCATGACCTCTTTATAGGCCATATGGCATTAAAGGTTTAAGTATAAAGTATGTGTGGTAATTCCTTCTCATATATATTGTAATGAGCTTAGAGTATTCAGTATATTGGTGATGAAGTTTTATTATGCGAGGTCTAGTGACTAAGGTTAGTGAAAAATGTTTTGTAGATGCAGCTAGTGTTATATGATATAATTTTGGTCTTTATCTCCTCATTTTTGGCTTCTTTCTGTTATTAGTCTTTAAATATTTGTGTATAGTTATATGAAGTTTTTGGGTGTCCTGTGTTGTTACTAATTGGACAGTGACTTTATTGATTATGTGTTGGAAACCTGTTCCTATATGTTATATTCTAGTTGAGGATATCAATGTGTTCCATGTATTTTTATATATATATATATATATATATATACACACACACACTGCAGTAGCTATTGTATGTCACTCATTAGTCACTATACGCTGCATAATAAAACATCATCACCAGTATACTGAGTACTTTTTGCTGATCACAGTATATATGAGAAGGAATTAATATACATATCTTATATTTAATGGAGTTTTAACTCTGAGCTGTGTACAGTATACATGAGAAGGAATCAACACACGTATCTTGTACTCAGCCAGTTTTAACTATAATTTGTCTCAATTATATTGCACTTTTTGGAATAATAATTTTAATATGATCACTGTATTTGACATTTGTAAAGGAGAGGCTTCATCCTGAAATGTTTCTCTTTCACGTACACTATAATACTTCCTGATGATGGTGAATCAAGTACGTTGCAACATGTTGTAGAAATATAGAGAATATACTACTTTCTTATCAGTTGTGTTTTTTGGAACATAAAACATTGAAACTAGTTATATAACATAACTGGATGATGGTCCTGAAGTTTATTAATATTAAGAAACTGAAATTTCTGTGACATCTTTCTTTTTACCTGAAGACATATTAGTGTCTCCAGATTTTTAGTTCATGAATCCTAACTTCATGATGCTCTTTTACAAGTAGTGTGTAACAAGTGGTGTGTATGAGCAAGGCTCTGCTGTCTAAAATTTGATCAATACTAGTCTGTTGATTCTTGACTTATAAACTGATACAACAGAAAAAATCTCATTTAATTATCCTGAAAACCATAAAGGCTTATACAGAAAGTGTATAGATAATAAAATGTATGTTTAATTGTTCCCCACATCTTTCGCTCAAAATATTTTTCTTTCTGATAAATATTTAGTGAGTTATGCTTGAGTTGCACACAAAAACATGTAGGTCTTATTGTAACATGTCTGTAACTCTCATCCAGTTTGAGGTAAAAGTGAAATGTGTTGATAGATTTTAGTAGAGCTAGCCACTTTTAAATTTAAAGTAAATCTGTTCAGTAATTTTAGAGTCATTACATGCAAAAGCTGGCAGGTACATTGTCATATCTTTTCATTGTGAACACATAAATAATGGAACTGAGAAATTGAGTGCCATGTCTTTCTATATGATTTTTAACTATGTTACATGGCTACCTTCATTTTAATTTTACCACAAAACTGTCCCATACGATTGCCCCATTATGTACGGGAGACACTATCAGTGTATGTGTTGGTTGTCTGGTTGTGTACAGGTGGCATTAGAAGTGTAAGCGATAACTGTACTTTTATATACAGGAAGTATTCATAAGTGCCTGTGGATGATTGTCCTGTTAGGTATGGAAGGGCAGTATACGTGTATGTGACGATAATCTTCTATACAGTAGGCACACATAAGTTACTGGGATGATTATCCTGTTACATGCTGGAGGCATTATGAGGATATGTGATGGCTGTCTTGCTGCATACAGGAGCCATTGGAAGTGTATGTGATAATGTGATGACTGTCCTGCTGTATGCAGGAGACACACTAAGTTTTCATGGATGATTGTCCTGTTATGTAAGTGCATGTGATGATTGTCCTCTGTCTTGCTGAAGGGAAATGTGTAGCTTATGTGGTGTATGATATCAGGTTTCTTTTGTAATTCTGGATGTTTGTTCTTTGTTGTCTGGGATTAGGAATTTTAAATCTCCTTATAAGTTGAAGATGGTAGCCATATTTTCATTTGGTATTAACATTTTGTCATCTGATACTCAGACATTTTACACTTACCACGTTTTTAGGGCTGGCAACCATACTTTAACTTAGTGACAATGGTGTTAGTATTAAAATAATACAATTACATATTAAGTTCCTGGACTGTGCACATGCAGTGTTGCAGCAGTCCACTGGACAATCACTTTAAGTTGAGTGAAGATGTTACTGTACTGTCTTTCTTCAAACTACCTTAATGAAGTTACTTTTACTGTGTTTTTGTACTTTCTAAGTCACAAATACATTTTGTAGATTTCATCCCGATTGTCAAGATTGCTCAAACTCAGCAACAGCAGCAGCAGCAGGAGAGTTTACGTGGGTGGAAGGCACCAGGGCAAGTACCTTATTGCAGAGTCAGCTGGGTGTTCCAGTGCATAAAGACAGTTTTGCCATGTTGCTGCAGCCTGGTGAGACAGTTCGTACTAAGTTGAGCTTCAGGCCTGTAAGGGCTGGTCCCATCTCAGCTGTCGTCTACATAAGAAACAACCTGACTGTACTGGAAGTTGTACAGGTTTCAGGACATGCTGCATATGCACAATTCAAATTTGGAAACCGAAAACCAGGCTCTGGGTCTCCTCTGCTGTTTGAATTAGCTGAGAAACACTTTAAAGACTGTGAAAGTAAGTTGTTATTTTATCTTGTGCCTAAGGAAACATTTTTAAGGAACATATATAAGTTACGATGTAGCCTGTGCACGGTATGAAACCAAGGGACATTAATATTTTAAACTTTGTTTAACTTCAGAATTCTCAATTGATTGTCTTCTGGGTTTGGACACACTGTAGGGTAAATTGATACCAGCATTTCAGAGAAACATTTTACAACAGTCTTCAGGGTGTCTGGGTTGCAGTAGATACTAACGTGGCTCGGAGGAGGAAGTGGCCAGTTGTGTAGGAAATGAGCAAAGAATGTGGCCAATTAGAATGATTATAAATTCTTAGAATTTGAAGTGAGGCAACCAGGAAGATGAAAGGTCCTATTATATCCTCATGTAGTGAAAAATCTGACAAGGGAGGCAGTCAGTTAAGCCCTTCTGCTTTTGCAGTGTTGTAGTGCACCCTCTTCTGACTTCATGGCCAAAATATCAGGTGTCAGCACTCTATTGCATCTTTGTAATACATGTTTGTGTGTCCTGCATGAGTCACTTTCCATTTAAATAGTGTATGAGCAGACTAGTCACCATATTGTTCGCGGTAGCTCAGTTGGATAGATTTTGACTACAGAGAAGAAGATGATCAAAGACTGATTTTTACCCAAATCATATTTTCCTTTAAATCATCATGTTGGAAATGACTTTGGGAGCTTTAAAAAATTTTGACATTGCTATATTACATGTCTGTCAGTATTTTTATTAGCTTTCTTGTCCAGAAGTGACCCAGTAGCTCGTAGATTCCTGTTGTTCTTAGGAGTTTGATTCTGGGATATCTATGATATATTTTTCACATATATTCTTAGCACAGTGTATCATAACCACGTGCCACGTACAGTTCACACATAAAAGCAAACTATTCAATAGTACATACATGTTGGTGACCAGGTGCCGTTTGATGTCAAAATCAAAGCCGTCACATTGACCCAACTATGTACAAGCAGGTTGCAGGTGAGGAGGTGGAGGGAGCAAGTGAAAAGGGGTGGAAGTGATAGAGTAGAGTACAACATTTTAACTGTGATTGGTTCACATAAGCAAAAGCAAACAAGCAGCACGTTGCCACTTGGAAATTACAACTGTGGGTGATGGCAGCATCTTTTCAATTTACAGTTCCATTTTTCCCCTTCAAGGCATCTTCAGGGTGGGTGAAGGACTTAAAGAACAACTACAAAATCAGCCTTGAAATTTGTACTTTTACAGACAAGTTGCAATTATGATGGAAGGATTTAGAATTGCCCAGTTCTTACAGCAGCTACATGCAAACTGTCTAGTAGGGAAGACTATAAAAATACATGCACTGACACATAACCAGTTGCAAGCATCCATTTACAGTAACATAATAAGTATGCATGGAATGCTGCCAAACTGATATCACATGAAGTTATCAGCAATGACAGCGAAGTTGCACATCTGGATGAAATTAAGACTGTAAAGTGTGAGTGCAGGAAGCAAGCAAAATGAGAAATGCAATTGTTTGTCTCCATGCATTAATTAAATTTTATTAATGTGCATTTTATTGTTCAGATATTTTGTATAATAATGAAAATTATAAACCTGAGCTTTAGTTGTAAAGGAGAGGCCTCTACTTCAGGTCTTTGCTTGTATGTAATTGTAGCACTACCCGATGATGCCCGCAGTCAGTGGCTGACACGTCATACAGAATGTGATAAATGGATGAAGATACAGTCACTTATAATTTTATATTAATCAGAGAATCAGTAACTAACATTGCTTTAAACGTATTAGGTGGAAAATTGTATAAAAACTGAATTAAGTTCGCTTCTAAAGTTGGGTAACTTTTTATGCACGAACTTTATATGACAGAATATTTACATAATTCTTATGGGCATTTTGCCAGGACTTAAAAAATCTAACCTCTAACATGGGAAAACTTTGTATCCAGGAACCTCATATGTGAGATACACTGTATTTATAAGCTAATTTTGACTGCTGTATTACATTCATTACTTTTTTCTGTATTAGGTTTCAGAGACTGTATTTCCTATCAGATACATCCTGATTTATGTTACAAAGTTGTATGAGAAAAATCAGACTTGTGGCTATGGCTTTTTTAAGTGTGTTATTAAAAGGTGCTCTCAGTGGCTGAGATTATACACCATCTGTGTTAGAGGAATGAGTGAGCGTGGAATATGGAACATTGGTGGAATGAAAGTGATTGGAAAACCAGAATACTTGCAGAGAAACCTGTCCCAGTGCCACTTTGTCCACCACATATCACACATGGACTGACCTGGGATTGAACTCATGCCTCTGCAGTGAGAAACCAGTGACTAACCATCTCAGTAATGGCACAGCTCAGCTGTAATTCCATATAATAGTTATTCTTTTTGGACTACCTTTATGACATTGTGACATCTGTCTAGGTGGGAGGTGTTTGTATTTAATGATTTCTTCTGTAACTACTGGGTTATTTTAGAGTTCTACTATCTCATTTAAAAAGATCCGATATGCTCTAACTGTATGTTTCTTTAAAAGATGTGATAAGAAGTATTATTTTCACACTGTTTCTTAGAATACCATTTAAATTTAGTAGGAGTGGGTTAACCCTTAGCCGCCTAACAACATATATATATATTTCGTGCAGTGAGCCCTTTAAATAGCCGAATGGCCACTAAAGTGGACGGGGGGAGGGGGGGATTTAATTCCGGCATCAAAGGGTTAATGAATTAAGATTGCAGTCTTCTGGGATATGACATCATATTGATCATAATTTGATACTGGAATTTTGAAAGAGTTGACTACCTCTGGCTTCAGAGGATTGAAGAAAAAGTGTTGCGTAGTGTGGAGAGTCATGTGCAGAGCCTGCTACAGGCAAGTAAAGTAGAAAATAGGCAGTGAGGGAAGGAAGAAATGAAGAAATGCTGGAGGAAGGCAGACTAACTAATGATAAATTGAGGAGACTGAAGAGGAGCGAGAGTCAGCTGAAAAAGGTGTGGTGTAAGGAGACAGTGGATCTGTTGGGCCATGAAAAGGGCTGTAATGGTACAGTTCTATATCCTTATCGGGAAGTTCTCTCTGTAACTTCAGGGGGTGAATGACAGGTTTCCATGATGTGCTCAACACATGGCCATGTTCAGTAATAAGTTACCAGTCAACATGGGTCATATCTCAGAAGATTATTACCTTTATAAAAAATTCTGTGAAAATCTCAAATCAAAGTCTTTGAATGCTTGGAATTTCACACATGTTTTATTTTCAGGAGAAAAGCATCGTAAATTTGCTGTGCCCAATCTCACTGTGAAGAGGTCATTCACTGCCCGAAACACTGGTGATTTGCCAATTTATGTGGCGGGTTTTAACATCAATGGACTTCCATGTGAAGGCTATGGATTCCGGATACTTAACTGTGGTGCATTCCATCTTCCACCTCATGGCACCCACAAGATTGACATAGAATTCACTCCTGATTTTACACTTGCACGTATTCAACGTACTTTGACAATAGAGACTAGTCTTGGCGTACCTGTTAATTACACATTGATTACAACTCTGCCACCATACTTTCTGGCATCTTGCTCCAGTGTCCTTGGCCGGCCCAGCTGGGAACCTTTACTTTATTATTCAGCTGTCAGTTTCATGGTATTCCTTCTTTTCTGTGTCCTTGCTGCTGCGTTCTTAGAGTCGGATCGTATACTTAAGTGTGCCCTTATAACTATGACAAGAGAGAGAGCTGCTGTTGCACCATCTGATTCCAAGCAGAACTCTTTTAGTGGCCAGAAGAATGGAGATGCTAAATCTTATATTGGTAAACCAGAAACAGCAGGTGACTGGAATCTTAGTTCATCCGTTCAACAAACAGAAAAACACTCGAGAGGTCCACATAACTCAAATAATTCTGTTGGACTGTGTAATAAAAATAATATTTGGACTGGGCCTGTTGATAGTCATGTAACTCATGAAGCAGATACTAAGGAGAGGTTAGGGTGCACAAAATGTGATGACCCTGAAGTGGTATATTCACATCATTCACCGCCACTTTTAACAGTAAAAAATAAGAAGAAAGTTGGAAAACGAAATAGCAATAATAGTGATACATGTTCCCTTTCTGAGTCACTACATGAAATTCCAATATTGAAGAGAGGTTGGGGGAGTGTATTTTCAAGGTCCAGTCAAGGAGCTTCCATATTCAAATCCAGACAAACAGAAGGAGAACTTAGAGGAACAGAAAACACTGTGCACTATACAGACGTGGAGTCAAACTCTAAGAAAATTGTGGAGAACGGTAAAGATGGAAAAAGAGTCAGTCAGGACTGTAAAAAGAATAAAATTCAACAAGAACCAACAGTTTGTTCGGAGGAGGAAACGTCATCTACTACAACAGAAAGCTCAAACAATGATGAAATAGAAAGAGTAAGTACTAAATTTATAGATAAATTTACTATTTGAACAGGAAATGTTAGCACCTCGGTGGCAAGGTTTAAATTTTATCTTGAGGTAAACCATACCTAAAAAACAGAACCTGTTTGTATGTCAAGTTTTTGACACAGGTGGAAGCTCATTACAGCAAATTTAAAGGGACAGAAATGGTTGTTTTGTTTGCAGAAAAAACATTTTTGTGTTGCAAAACATAAAGTGCATTGTCATGGCTCAACATGAAAGGTACAGCAATTAGATAATTTTACTGTGTATATATTAAAATGTCATTTTGCACAGAAATTATTGCCCTTTTAAGATCTGTGTCAGATTTTAGTTTCCTGTTATTCTGTAATAATGTGGCATCAGCTAAATGAATTTCTTTGTTTTGTTATTGTTTAAGATTTCAGACTCTAAAGATAGTTCATAGCTAAAATGGATTTTTTTTCCATGGGTGATATGGCACTGCAAATGTAGGTTGTATTACCAACATTTCAGGGATCCTTACTGCTGAGATGATGATGACAGTATATATCTCCCTTAGAAGCATCTGTCAGATGGCTGTGACATGTATGCTTTTGCACACTGCATTAACATTTGTGATTGGATGATTCAGTGCATTGTCTCTGTTTTTTCAGATACAATATTTCTAGTAACCTTTTCTAAGACTAGATTGAAAAGAAGTTGGCAATAAAATATCTCTTTGTTTCAAACTCTTCTGAATAGAAAATGTTTCAGATGGATATTTATGTGTATGGGTTTTTGTGTAGGTTTATTTAGAACACATTTTAATTTGCATAAGAGGCTTCATGGGTTACCAGGTTCATTGAGAATGTTGTGTAGTATTTATATCCTAACTGAATTATAGCTCTGTTGAAGTCTGTAAATGATGTATATACTGTCTCATCATACTCCATTTCTTCTCTGCTGTATCCAGAATATCTGAACTGATGGTTCCTATTAGTTCTCTGTACATACGTACTGTGCAAGTACATTGTTTGATAAAAGTTTGCCTGGAAATGCTAAGAATCATATTTCTTGATATTTATGACAGTGTTTTTGCTTTTTTATAAATTATTACAACAGCTGACTCTGACTACTGCTTTTGCAGTTCTGTTCCCCCCTCCAAATAAATTGAAGTTGTCCTTGTGTGTGCCATGAAGGCATACATGGTTGGACAATAAAGTTCACGAACTCATCATGGTAAAAGTGCTACATACCTCATTGCTGAATACCACCATGGTCACCTTCAAAGTACTCCCCTTGGGAAGCTATGCACCGATGCCAGCACCTAGTTCACCCTTCAAAACAATTTTGGAAATGGTTTTGTGGAATGGCCTTCAGAGCTGCTGTTGTATTACTCCTGATGTCATCAATGTCATCAAAATGCCTTCCTTTCAATATTTCCTTTATCTTCGGGAACAGAAAAAAGTCACTGAAGGCTAGATCTGGTGAATAGGCAGGGTGTTCCAACGCAGTTATTTGTTTAGTAGCTAAAAACTCCCTCACAGACAGTGCTGTGTGAGCAGGTGCATTGTCGTGGTGCAAGACCCATGAGTTGTTGGCAAGAAGTTCGGGTCATTTCCATCTAACTTTTTCATGCAGCCTTTCTAGTAGTTCCACATAGTAAACTTGGTTGACTATTTGTCCAGTTGGTACAAATTCATAATGAACAATCCCTCTAATTTCAAAAGAAGTCAGCAACATTGTTTTGACTCTTGATTTGGAACAACAGAATTTTTTTGATAATGGGGAATTGGCAGTCTTCCATTGTGCACTTTGCCACTTCGTTTCAGGGTCATATTGGTAGACCCATGTTTCATCACCTGTGATAACATGGCCCAAAATGTCATCTTGCCTCTCCAGAAGGTCTTGGCAAATTGTGACTCTTCTTTGCTTTTGTTCTTTGTTGAGCTCCTTTGGGACCATTTTTGCACACACCTTCCTCATGTCAAGTTAAGATTTTCCTGACTGTTTCTCTTTCAATGTTCACTTGCTCTGCTATGCTCCTGACAGCTGATGATTTCCACACACAATTTGACGAATTTTTGCAGTGTTTTCTTCAGTTCTGCTTGTTGCTGGCTGTTCTGATCTCTCTTTGTCAGTGACACTTTCTTTTCCACCAGAAAAAGTTTCACCAACTTGTAAACTGCTGTTTTCTTCGTAGCATTATCCCCGTAAACTTGCACTAACATCTCTCTGATTTCGTTTCCACTCTTTCCAAGTTTAACAAGAAATTTAATGTTCATTCGCTGCTCTAAATCAAGCTCCGACCTTCTCGCAGCGGCACACCAAAACACACGCAGACAGTTATAGACGCCACTCAGAAAGAGACTGCCATAGATCAACAACAACACAGCTGTAAAATGCTGACATGTCGTCATCAAACCAAACTCAGGCTTTTGTCCGGTGCTGCCACGGCAAGCACACGGTGGCAAGTTCACGAAATTAATTATTCAACCACGTATGGGGGATTTGAGGTATAGCTGTGCTTACCCTTAATCTTGGCAATTGGTAGAGGTCTGTGGTTAGCTTCATATCCTGGTTGCTTTACCACTGGGAAAAGCGTCCCTGTTACCTATTGAACAGGATGGTGGACGGGCCTCAAAACTGAATCTCTTGTCCCTGTTAGGAATTAAACAAAAACTCCATGGATGCTCAGCCCATATCCCAGTCACTTGACTGAACTGTTCTGGTTTCCCCATTTACCAGATACAGGGAATACATTTGTTTTGAACTTGCTGTACTTTTTTTTTAACCTTCTATTACATATTTATATACTTCTCAAAACATTTAGTTCATCTTGTGGATATTTGTTTCAGGAAAGAGAGTCACATGAAATGGGTTCACTAGCCAGGCCACACAAAACAGTGGTGAAGAATTGTAAAGATAAAAGCAGTTTAGAATATAAAGATAATTACGAAGGTGATTGTGATGATGATGATGATTATGAGTGTGAGGCACATAAGAGGAAAGATTTCAGTAGCCACTGGAAACCCACTCACAAAACAAATCTTGTAAAAAGCACAGAGCAACAGCATTTGGATACTGGGTCAAGCAAGACATCAACAGTGGGTAGCAGTGAGGGCCCTAGACCACATAATCTGGAGTTGCCATACAAACTCAAGTCATCGAAAAATATTGCTCGAGATCGAAGAGATAAAAACGTACTTAAAAGACGCACAACAGATAAAACTGAAAATTTAAAGGGTAAATATACTTTTAGAGAAATCTAACAACCTTCTGTAGTGATCACAGTTAAATTGGCTTTCCTATTTAATCCATTAAATCCATCTGAAACACTTTGGTTCAAATATTTGTATGCCTTCAGAATTATAGATGAACTCAAGTCTCTATAAATGCCCATATATAGACTTGCATATATACTTGACTGCACAAAGAGAGAGAGAGATTCTACTCCATATTACATTTTTTTTTCAAATCTGGTTTGTCAGTTGTCTAGGGAGTGTATAAGTCAGGGTTGATTGGGTCAGTGTTCCTTCCTTTAACATTTTATATTATTTAATGTTTAACTTCGGTGATGCCAAGTCAAGCATCTCAGTATTTGAGTTTCTTAATTTCAGATTTTTCCTTGGTTTAGTGTTCAGATCCACCTTCCTGCTACATCCTCTTTGCACAGCTAATCAGTAAAACAACTGATCTGTGAAAAGAGCTACACTGCAGTACAGCATACTTATTTTCAGTTGTGCCTTCTCTCAGTGAACACCTTCCTCTGAGCAGATTACTGTGGTTTCTGTGTGTGTGCGGAATAAGAACTGGTATTTGTACATAAAGCTAAGTGTAAACATGCCTCTTCATAACTTAACTAAGCCTTGAAGGCATTCGAGACAATGGAGATGTAGCTCCACACATTCTTCAGTGGTAGGTAGAGGTAACTGGTGATCTTCATGCCCCAGCCATTGCACTGCCTATTTTGCCTGGGGAACAAGCCACATACGTGTTAGATTGGAGGCTGAGTGGGGCACAGAGCAAGTTTGGATACTGTGGAGAAAAAAAAATCTGTTACTATTGCAAAGAAATGAACTATAATTCCTCAGTCATACAGCCCGTATAGCCTAGTCATAATACTGACTGAACTATCCCAGCACTGATGTTTGTATGTGGTCACACAGACTGACATTTTGGGATTTGCCAGGTTCAGCTTTTACCATTTGTATCACCAGGAACTTTTCATTATTTAGACATATAGATATTGTCCGTTGTTGTGAGTATTGTCACTTTTAGTCAGTTTTAGTTCAGTCTACAGATGTGGGAAGTTTTCTCATGCATGCACAAAATTAAACCAGTTGCCTTTCTTGATTAAGGCCTTTGTTTGGAAACTGCTGATCACTTGTGGTGAGAATGTTCCCTACCTTTAATTGGATCTGCAAGTTCATTGTCATGTTCCTGAGAATCCCATCCATATCCTTGCACCCTTTTCATTTAAGGTCAAATTTAATACTGTTCCCTCAATTATGCCTAGTTGCCCCAAGTGGTATTTTCTGTTTGGGTTATCCAACTAAGATTTTTCCTATATCATACATATCGTTTCCCATGTGTGTGCTATTTGCCTTCTGTATCTTCTGTTCCTTGATGTGATTATTATAGTGATGCTTGGTGATGAATACAAATTATGCAGCTCTTTCAAACCTAGGTTTCTCAGCAGCCTTTTATGTCTTCCTCCACCTCATCCTTATAGCCAAATATTCTCTTCAACCCTGTGTTTTAAAACATCCTCCATATATGTTCTTCACTGTGAGTAAGAGACCAAGTTTTACACATACTAAGAGTGTGGGGAAGTAGTATGGTTGTGTGTATTTTAATTTTTGTTCGTGGTTTGTGTGATACAATTAGGACCAACACCTGTGATGGAGTCCAGTGGCTTGGGGAGCACCACTGTCAGAGTATCACCGCCCTTACGTTCAAGTAATTGCTGGGGTGAACAGCGAGCCTCATTTAGTGATGTGGTGGCAAGGAATGACAGCAGCCCTCTTTATTCAAGTATTGTGGCTCCACATAAATGTACACAACAGCAGCAGCAGCAACAACATGGCTCACAGGTTGCAGCAACTCTGTTTGCTGACAATAGTTTATGTAGCAGCAGCAGTAGTAGCAGCAGTTGCAGTAATACTGGTAGCAATATTTCTAGGAAAGTATCAGATTCATCTGTTCCTACCAGCACTTCATCTCATCTTGGTAAGTAACATTTTTAATGTTCATGTATGTGATTCACATTTGGCCCAGAATGTTGATTGTTTTGTGTACACAGTAATGTGAATCTGTGTCTTTTTTGTACAGTCATTTCATATGCCTTTCCTTCACACATTAACCCTACTTGCACACATGTTTAGTTGTACTCCAAGACAGTGCTTGTAGAAGCTAGTAAGAAAGTCAACTGCTGATATGGATTGGAACTTCGGGTGACAGAAAACTGAAACCATCAATATTCATCATTGTCTGAAATTAATGGCATGCTGAATTCAAGGATGCTGACATCACTGTAAGCAGTCTCCCAGGACCACAAGCATGGGAACACCAATGAAATTGGGATGCGTATTATTAGCTCCACTTTGATTTTGTGCATCAGACATTACAGTGGGTATAAGTCAGTAGTGCCACTGTGGAGAAATTTATTCATAAGCACTTTGGGTTTTGCAAAATGGGTGCAGAATGTGTTGTTAAGATGCCATTTGAAATCTGAACCACTTTTGTAGGTATATCTTTAGTCCACAGTCTCCAAGAATAGTCTTAAGGGCCTTATATTTGTTCCCTGTATGCATGATTACTTCCTTCTGATTTGGTCTCCTGCATCTGCGGCACCTTCTGTTCTGTGTAAAGGAGCACTGCTTCCAGTCTATAATTCTGTTCTGAGACAGGTTTGTCATTACCATAATATCTGTGGAAAGTAAGACTGCACTTTGTTTTGCACATAAGAAACAAGAGCCATGTAATCAGTGAACCGAAAAATGCTTGAATACTCTTCCCTTTTGGAGTGGAGAAGGAATTCCTGTGGGATGTCTCATTTGCTGGAGCACATTGTGTCTTATTTTTATGCCATATTTGTACAGTTCTTCACCCATTGCTGCTAACTTGAAAATGTCAACAATAACACTCCTCCAAGACCCAAAATATGTTTCCATTACATCCATGGTCACCTATTTTTCTTCATTGACTTCCTTTTACCATCAGTCATGCCAGTGTATGGTGCAGACATTGGAAGTGATCATCATCTTGTCGTGGCAAAGTTTAAATTGAAGATCCAGGCATATAAACGAAGAACACAACACCCAAGGAAAAGATATGATATTAGCAGACTGGAAGAAGATAAAAAGATACAAGAACAGTTTAAACTAGAACTGACAAATAGATTTCAAATATTGACTGATAAGGAAGGGGTGGAGAACGAAACTATAGAGGATAAATGGAGGAAGATACAAACCATTTTTTACAGAGACAAGTGAAAAAGTACTAGGTTTTAAGGAGGAAAATAAAAAAGATTGGATGACTCAACAGACCTGGGAAAAGATCAGAGAACAAAAAAAAGGTTAAAGATGAGTTGAATGTAAGTAAAACACAAGCTAAGAAGATTGAATTGCAGAAGAAATATACGGAAAAGAACAAAGAAGTAAAAAGAAGCGCAAGGAGAGACCAGAGAAACTATATAGACAATTTAGCCCACCAAGCCGAGGAGGCGACAAGTAAAGGCAACCTTAGAGAACTATTTGCCATCACCAAGATACTGTCAAAGAAACAGATGCAAAGGAATCGACCAATTAGAGCTACAGATGGTACTCTCCTGATAAATACAGAGGAGCAAATGCAACGTTGGCAAGAGCATTTCTCCAAAATCTTGAATTCCGGCGTGGACAACCAAATTGTGGAAAATCGAATAGTGGATAACCAAATAATAGTAGAGGAGGAAGGAAATGGGGAGTATGCAGAAAATCCAAGAATTAACATTAAGGCTTCAACAGTGATGAAAATAAAAAAGGCATTGAAAGAGCTAAAAAGAGGGAAAGCAGCAGGAGTTGATAATATATCGCCAGAAGTATTAAAAGTGGACTTGGACATTACAGAAAATATGCTACACCCCCTATTTGAGAGGATTTGGAAAGAAGGGGAAATGCCCAATGATTGGAAATGTGGTCTATTAATAAAAATACCAAAAAAGGGGGATACTGCAAACTGTGATAACTGGCGGGGTATCA
>Ga0136643_10000725_pt1 | contig 37431 bp, 32 predicted proteins | sample TergutLab28metaG_FD_96883 | JGI IMG/M metagenome (GOLD analysis project Ga0136643, IMG submission 96883) | Labiotermes labralis P1 segment gut microbial communities from Petit-Saut dam, French Guiana - Lab288 P1 (version 3) (version 3) | ecosystem: Host-associated > Arthropoda: Insects >...
TGTGCACCTTTTATTTAGCCGGCGCTGTATGCTTTTGGTATGTCGCCCTGATTCGAAAAAGGCTATGCCTGAGCCGACTTCCTTTTCTGTCTTGCTCCCATCAGTGTATATGTGCATTGATCCGTTTTCTTCTTTTCCATCTGCACTACTTATGCTCGCTTCCGCCGGGTGTTGCCAGTATCTCACTTCCATATCCTATCAAACTGTGTTTTATCATTTGCAGTGCCTTTGTTTAGTTGATATATGTATGTATGCATGTATGTACGTATGTATGTATGTATACATAAACCGATTTTCGTATGACAGAATTACTGAAATAGCAAGACACTGTTGGTTGGTTCCTGCAGTGTGAAGATGTTCACAAGTCATACCATCACAATTCATGTATTTCCTGTACTAACTGTTGGTGTGAGTCATTTTTATTTCTTTCTGAGTATAAAAATTAGCAGTTCCATTTGTGTGCCATTTGCAGATGAAACATACACACATATGACATCTCATTATGCTGGATTTATAAACTTGAAATAAAAGGACAATAAACTTACCTCTTTTGGTGGCATATCCATGAAGTTAAATGTTAATGTATCTATGTCAAGAGCAAGGAGCTGCAGTACAACACTTGTCAAGTTGCATCTTTGAATTTCTGGGATGGAGTTTTTCAACATTGAATCAAATTCCTGAAAATATACACGCACTATTTAACTAATCATTGTACTGCATATTATAGAACAATCTTAGACTTTTCTTGCTCTTCCTTTGCAACTGCCTCATTACTGTACAATTTCTGACTTAATTACTGTCCATAACAATAATAGGTCTTTCATAAAACTTTCCATCCTATTAGCAAATCTGCATAGTCTTCTTAAACTTCCCAGAATTTTATCTCACAAGCTTAGAAAACTCAATTTACTAGCTGGAAGAATGTACTAGACTTCATAACACACTTTTCTATTTGTAAATTTCACCAATGGTGCATAATTTGCTTACAAACAAATGCTGTTACTTTTTCTGTAAACTTCTAGCATTTTTACATTTACTTTAGTTTAAAAAGTTACATCCTAAAAAGAATGACACAACTTAAGTGAAAATCCACTGTATACTGCAAAACTATACTGTGTACATACGGATACAGGATATGCAGATGTCTCTCACACCACATGCACGATTGCTTTACACACCTTCTGTGCGCAGTATTTTGCAGAACATACAGCGCTCTAAGTACTGTGGGCAGAAGTACAAGGTTTGTTTAAGCCTGCAGTTCCTCCAGCTTTTTTGTTCTTTTCAGCTCAGTTTTAAGGCATGTTCCTGCATACAGAGTAAGTGTGGCCATGCTTTTTATCTTCATATTGTGAAAGTAAGTGACTTTTCTTTAACTGATCAACAAGCAGATTCTGAACTTCCTAGGCATGGGTTGTTTTCCATGTTTTCCAAATTATGCAGGAATGCAGCGCTCACTACCTTAACAAATGTAAAACTGATGGTACTATTTCACTGTTGTGGTCAGATGTTTAAGTCAAGCAGTCAAGGTCAAAAACAGGTTACTTCACTAACACAGTGCCTGACTTGCAGCTGGTTTTCATATTTTTGAGAACAATCCCAACTCTGCAACCCTAGTATTTCCTATTGCAGAAAACATGTTTACTTTTCTGGCATCATGCCAAGTACATTTAATCATCACAAGAGCTCCAAATTCTGGGCAGGTCACCTTTCTTCAACCTGGTATTCTTTTCTTCTGTGTTTGTTCAGACTGTTCCACATCTAACTACCATGCTATCTAAGAACTATGAAAAAAATAACATAATTAGAACAAAAATCCGTGTATGTAATGACGTCTCCATTTTCATATTTGTTCTTTTGTGCCTATATACCCCATACAGTTAACGAATCTTCTCCAATTGGATCTGGATTTTCTTTCTTGCTGATACATCCATTAACTGCAGCTTGTACATCTTGTTTCTGTTACATAATGACCCAATCTGCATGCTGCACTTTGCACAAGTCTTCAAGTGTAACCTGGACACACTTCAGTCAACACCTCCTTATCACATCTTTAAATATCTACATATCTTGTCAAGGTCAATTACTGGCTGCACTTTCTACAGTGCATCACAGTCTTCAACTCATTTTTGAGCTGCCCAGCCTACTGTTAAAATGCAGACTCAATCAAAGAAGTTGATCATTAACTCTGTTAATTATTTCTTGGTGGGGGGGAAAAAATGGCACATACAAATGGAATGAAACTGGAAACACAGATAGAATTTTTGGTTGATGCATGGACTACTTAATGGAGTGCACATCAACTGCAGTGGGCATGTAGTGACCAAAAAGACAAGAGAATGAATATGTTGGATGAAATGAAAGTGTCTACTACATATTCAAGGTAATGATGTGGCAATTCCCAGGAAGAGTTGTCAAAAATGAACACAAACGTCCATCATGACAGCCAATGCCACAGCTAGAATTCAACAGATAGCTACTAAAACACAAGCCATGTACATTGCAGTTGTGCCAACCCACAGTAAACTAATGTTCATATTTATATCAATGATTATACCTGCCACGTATAAACTCGGTAACAAAAGCCAGACGACTCTCTGCCAGCTCTTCCTGTCCGTTGCCATGCTTGGGCCTGTGATATCCTTTGCACTTTTAATACATCTAGTCCAGTCCCTGGATGATGGGTTCTGGCAATAAACAGTACACAACACTACAATACATGAAATACGTAACCCCACAGAATAAGTACTTCTTCAGAAGAAGCCAGGTGCTCAGTTAGTGAAGATATTCATGAGCTTTTATGAAGTCCAAAGACCTATTATGGTGTTGACAACAGCCCAACAACACCATTCAAGCTGCAAACCAAACGTGGCCCTTCCCAGAAAAGAGATATTTATTAATGTGGTTGGACAATGTTAGGAATGACAGTAACCATAAACTTGAGAAAGAATATGGCAATTGTGAAGATAGATGAACTAAGAAAGGATGCTGGAATATTGAAGGATGTGAGAATGAGTAAGGGTTAGTAAACTGAAGATCGCAATGAAGGTAATGACTTAATGCAATTAGTATAATGTATAACAAAATATGTATAAGGGATAAAAGATTTTACAATTGGTCATTATCCTGTACATGTTTGCTTGGACACTAAAGGACATAAATATATATAAAGACTTTCTAGTCCACATAGGTAACCACATATCTGATACGTTTTCTACTCAGAAAGGTCTGAAACAAGGATAGCTTTATCAACATAGCTTTTCAACTTTGCCTCAGATGTGCTATCAGCAAAGGTCAATAACAATGGAATGGATTCCAATGGAATGCGACATATCACACTCTAGTCTATGCCAATGCAGTTAGTTTACTGAATGAAGACATAAATTCAACAAGGAAGGCACAAACGCCCTATTAGTTACTAGTGAGGAAACTAGCCTATATGTATAAGCCAAGACAATATGTAGATGCTGATGTTTTCTCACCATAATGCCCCCACACTCCCCACTCCCACCCCACCCCCCCCAAAAAAGTACATAGATAACAAACCCTTTAAAAATGTGGTAGAAGTTCAAATATTTTTGAAGAACATTAACAAACCCAAACACAATTCACATAGAAATTAGGAACAGATTAAATTCCAGAACTGCTTGCAACTTTCCAGTTCAGAATCATTTGTCTTCATGTCTGCCATCTAAAACTATAGATTAAAACAAATAAAACTGTAATGCCATATGTTGTTTTGTACAGGTGTGACACTAAGTCTCTCAAACTAAGGGAAGGGTGCAAACTGAGCATCAGACATCAGACATGACTGAAATTCTGGGCACTGTCCATCAGCACAGATTTGAAACTCACACTGTTTCAGTGTTTGGACCTGCCTCCACCTTCAGGCAGAACAAGGAGGGAAGAACCTACTCAAATGGACCCATTAGAAAGAGCCACTCTTTGACTGTAAACACAAAACAATGTCTATACTGATATAACATCAGAACACTTGCGTTAGCTAAATTAAATGAGGAATAAATGAGATTTAAAAAAGCCTAAAAAACTCTGAAATTAAAATTTCTTGATTCCCTGTTAAATATTAATAAAAACCATCAAATACACAGGACCATACTAAAAATGAGATAAGTACCTGAAGATTTAAAGATAAGAGGCCACGGATGTATGAAAACTACTATCGAATGAATTAACACAAGAGCTAATGTACTAACAATGAGTATGTGAGATACTACTTAGGATCAAAAAGCTCCTAATGTCCCTTGAATAACAATCATGTCAGTCAAAAATCAGCGAATCAAGAATACATTACTGACGCAGCAGTTAAATCCCAAAATGATAAACACTTTGAAACACACCAATTGAAATAGATTAGAGAAGTGTCTACAGCATGAACATCCCCAGAAATGTAAAGTTTTCTCTACTCACTAAGAAGGTATATAGGGGGAATGGAGATATAGCTCCACTGATTCCTAACGTTGGCACTAGATGGAGGTGAGTGGTCAGCATCATGCCCTGGTTACTTCCACCCCTGGAGAAAAAGCCTCTGGCAGCTTGGGCCCCAGAACCAGTCTGGACATTTTAAAGAGAAAAATATCTTGCCCCTACCAGGGTATGAACTCCTGACCACCCACCCTGTAACCTAGCCACTACACTGACTACGTTAGTAAAACTGGAAACGTATACAGTCATGTCACTGTATCATTCCAGTCTCTTACTAATGAAGGAGCTCAACATGGGAGAAAATCAAACAAAGTTGACCCAAATGATAAGTTATTCAAAACATATGGACAGTTATTTTTATTTCCCCCCATGTGCAATTGGAATCAACATGTCAAACCTTAGCTGCTTTCCTACTAAAATGATGTTCCTCTTCAGGTACATATTCAACAAATCTGATTTTTCCATAAGCCTTGTCTCAGATTTTGCTAGTGTTCTTTATGCTATATGCCAAGGGACTGTCAGTTTCTCCTGTATCACCCCTCCTACATTTGTAAAGGATGTTACAAACACTTTGTCTAGTGTCCAGACCCTGTTGAAGAATCCTAGTAAGAGCTACTTACCTGACCTTAACCATACCACTGTCAACGACATATTTGATGCCACTTATTGTAACTGATGTCTCAGCTATGTTTGTACTGAGGATAACTTTCCTCATTCCCCGTGGAGTTGCCCTAAATACATCCAATTGTTGATGAGTTGGCAGAGATGAATACAAAGGGTAAACTTTAAGACAAGGGCATTTGCCCTCCAGATCCTATGGACAAAAATCTTAAGTCAAGAACATTTGTCACGATATGCAGTTAATAACAGAAAATAGATAACTGAAAGCAAACTAGTGAAGACCAACTGACAAAACATATATGTGCCTGAGCTTGGTTTCTCAAACAGCAGTATGCGTACTGCTACCGGTACAAGGCCTGAATAAAAAATTCAAATATAAATAAAAATGTTAAAAATAAACAGAACATAAGCCAATCATATTTGCCAACACGCAGCAGTACAGGCAACAGTATAAAATTCATCCCCACTGTCAGTCCGTCTTTCTAATTTCAGCTTTTTATTTAAATATAAAAAATATTGATGGTACATTAAAACTGTTAAATTTCAATAAAGGTACACTACAAATCCTCAAAAACACTTACACTTTTTCTTGTGGCTACCTGTTTCAAACCGAATAAATCAAACTGAATAGAAAATTAGATTCTTGTAAGTAATTATTTAAACCATAAAATGATTCTTGTTACTGCATTCTTACATTAATTTTAAGTCTCAAACAGTATTGTATTCTTTCAGATGTAAGAGATTGTGTGCGTGTGTGTGTGTGTATACACACACACACACACACAAGAAATGGGGTACAAAGCTTGGCAATGAAGTTTGCCTGCACAGCATCCTGACACACCACACATGAAAAGATAAGAGGAAAAACACCTTATCTTCACGCATGTCTGTCCAATGACTTTGATAAATTTTAACATTTTGTAACTACCCTTTCCAATTATCCATTTTACATATTTCACATGCATACTGATAACAATTTTAACAACTGTTTTAACTCAACCACACTTTTATATCACTAAGTACTATAATTTTATTGTAAGGATAATTTCGTAATATGAGATCCCACAAGAAAGAAATGTAAAGACCATATGTTTGACATACAACTGCATTATACCTGCTATTTTATCTTGTAGGAGCCCAATGTTGGATTGATTCAATCCCAAACACGTAACCACATGAAAAAAAAAATACCAAATTTACCCAAATGCAAGACGACTCTGATCTAAGACGACCCCCACAAAAAAACCATGTCTGCCAAGGGAAGCATGTCAGATTATATTTACTGTTACCAATCAGTGTCATTGTCTCCATCTGCATGGTCAGTGCCCTCATTTTCCTCACATTCACTCCTAACATGCCATCCCCATCACCGTCATTCCCCTAACATGTCCATCCTCTTTGCAGACATTCGACATCATGATCAGCCTCATCCACTGCATTTGAACCTTCACAGTCACTTCCTGTGAGATGCACTGCCATGACATCATGTTATACACTGACCAACTACTATATTTATATTTCTTGGCTTACACATTTACTGGAACCCATGAAGACTGATATGTTTCTCCACAGATCATGTTAGTGTTGTTAAGAATTTCAATACGTTTGTTCTGGATTTATATGTAGTGTCTGTGGTCTGATCACTCTGAGTTCACGGCTTTTTTGATAGTTTTTAATTTGTCGGTCAGTCCAGGTTTTATTTTTTGAGCCTCGTACTTAATATTTAATTTTTCATTAGCCATTTTCCTGTTACTACCCTTGGAATAGATCTGTTCTCAGGTACATACCTTAACAACTTACTGTTTCTGTGGTACTCAGTGATTGAGAATAATTCAATGCAAGGGGTCCACCAGGTTAGGTGCTTTTTTGCGTGAAAATGGAAACAGAGCCAGCTTCCTAAACACTGTGCTTAATTAAAAAATTAGACAATAGACGAAGCCCCAAAAAATAAAACTGTCAGTTAACTTCAGTTGTGCTCTGTTCTCCCTTTTGGATTTCTTGGCCCTTGACGATAGGGCCAACAGGTTGTCCCAAAACATCGGTAAGGAACTACTACTCTACGCTGTGCAATACTTCAGATATTACATGATGATGTGGCAATGCGGGCCTTGGTTTGGCTCCACACGGTTTGGATCATAGCGATATGGTTTGGTGCTTCATGTACAAATTTAAGACGACCTCACAACTTAGCAAGCACCAAATTTAAGGAACAAATCTCGTCTTGCAGTCAAGTAAATATGGTAAGTTGTATCTGACTGAGGACTTTTCATTTACATTTATTGAGTTTGTAACAAAAGGGGATGTGTTCTATTAAGCTGTTAAATTTCATTTAGGGGTATACCAGTATAAAAGTTCAATAAAGGTGTGTATGTATGTATGTATGTACGTATATATATATATCTATCTACTGCTCTCACATATAACTCACCTTCACTATTAGTCTAATGCTATGGGCCATTGCCTCTATTTCTTCTTGTCCAGTTAAAAATACTAATATATCTTGGCTGAAAATATGAAGAAAAGGCTTACATTAGATAAATATCATTTTGCATTAAAAGATATAACTGATTCTTCCACAGATTAAGAGAATTATAAACCAAGTACCTTGATATATTGGTGGAGTGTCACATTCAAGATATAGCCCCCACAATCCTTGAAAGGGAATTAGATTTGTCCAATTTTTGTGTCCCTCCATGCAAATGTAAATAATATACAACAGAATAGCTATATTACTGTACTTCACTAGTATAATAATATTGCATCTAACTTGTATTCTGGGGTATCTGGTGAGAATACTGCTGTAACCACTCACCATTCTGTTCTGACACTCAGTGCCATCCTCGGTCTTTCCACATGACAGGTAAGACGCAACTACTGGCCACTCCAACATGAAAGCTAAGATACAATCATTGGCCAGTCCAAACATTCTGTGTTATCCTCAGACCTTCTATACGAAAACTAAGACAGAATCATTGACCATTCAGACATTCAGTGCCGTCCAACAACCTTCTACATGAACACTAAGGTGAAATAAGTGGCCACTCGAACATTCAGTGCATTCTGCAGACATTCTACATGAAAACTACGATAGAACCCTTGGACATGCAGACATTTATTGCTATCCTCAGACCTGTGTGAAAACTAAAACAGAATGATATGCCATTCTAACATCCTGTCCTGACCCTGGTCCTTTCACATGAAAGCTAAGACAAAACCACTTGCCATTCTGTGTGTGTGTGTGTACACTAGATCTGTGTTAAGGCACACACCCTCCATTCATCATATACACTTGACTGTGGAAGTTTTCCAAGCATTGAAAATTACAACATCACAACACTACACAGAAATGTAGTTTGTTACCAACGTTTCAGAGGAACCTGCTACACCCATCTTCAGAGTAGCAGAGATGGTACCTCGGAAATGTTGACAACCACTTATGACATGTCATAACTCAGTCTTAATACACATACTTTGCTGGTGCATCCTGATGTATCTGGAATATGGTAACCAAACAGCTGAAGAGATAGTCATCTTGAGTGTGTAATGCATGAAAAACCTGGACTGGATGTTGCCGCCCCTCCAGATATAAGATAGGTACACTGCCAAAATAATCACTGAAGTGATCAACATCCATTGTTGCAGACATTACTACAATCTGCAAAGATTAAATAAATTAATTTTCATTAGACTAGTAAACATCAATCTGATAGCATGTGATCAGCATTTGTTTTCATCCTCGGACACTCAAACTGATTAACATAGCAGCAATAAAGTTATACTGTCTGCATGTACACATGGTGTGACAATTTAATTCCCGGAATGGCCCTGTGAAAGCAAAATTTGTTTACCTGTGCACTAATGGCTGCTGTCACCTTCAAAATACTCTCCTTGTGAAGCAATGCACTTCGTGAGACAATGCTGCCACTGCCAGAAACAATCTTGAAAATTGTCTTCTTGAATACCTCGCAGTAACGTTTTCACATTGCACTGGATGTCAGAAAGGTCAGCAAATCTTTGTCCCTTCAGGGCATTTTTTAAATTTTGGAAACAGCCAAAAATCACAGGGGGTTAAGTCAGGTGAATAAGGTGGTTGGTCCATTTTGTAATAGTGTTCTTAGCCAGGAATTCGCGAAATCTTCTGGTCATGTGTCAAGATTCGAGGCACCATTTTTGCGGAAATTTTTCTCATTCCCAAATCTTCCTTTACAATCTGTCGCACTGTTTCCCTATTCATATTCAATTCTTCTGCTATTACTCTCACACCTACTCTTTGATCTGAGCACACCAAGGTTCGTACTCTGTCCACATCTGCATCTGTCCTTTGCGTTTTTGCCTGCCCACTTCTTGGGTTGTCAAGCACATCTTCTCGCCCTTCCTTGAACCGCCTGTGCCATTCAAAAACATTTGATTTCTTCATAGTACATTCGTCATAAGCCACTGTTAATAAGGCTAACATTTCACTGGCACTTCTACCAATCTTCACACAAAACTTGATGTTTATCCGCTGCTCCAGGTTCTTGTCACTCATTTTTCTGCCAACCATATACCACAGACATGTACTACTTCCTCTGCTACTCGGGAACTAACAACTCATTTTGTCTGTGGCTCATGTAAATGCAAGTTGGAACATATCCAAACGTGCTTGAGTACACGAGTTTGCCTGACTCAACACCCCAGCAACATGCTGCAACTATTCTGGGAATTAAATTGTCACACCTCATAACTCTGACTTCATGCAAATGATAACATCCATACAATTTTCATAAACATTCTACCACCTGATGCAGTATAATCTCTGAAGTTGAGAAGTGTCATAAATAACCCAAAATTGAATTATCAGTGCATGTGTCTTCAATGTTAACAGTTCACTCCCAATGGCCACGCATCCTCCACTTAGACTCCCTACTACTTCACAGCTATGATCACTGTTGCTACATATCCTGCCAGCAGGTTTGTCTTAAAGATCTGGACAGCTTAGTTCCCCAAAACAACAAAATACCAACCCACTACAACATAGAGTCACAATCACATAAAATTTTATTTTCAACAAACCACCTAAAATAACAACTCTGGTTCCAGACAAAACTGGAAACCATATAGTAGTGGAAGTCACAGCTCCAAAAAGAAGACAAAATATGAACTCAGAGGAACAAGATGCTCTGTCCATTAGAAACACATGTGCATGTGTTAACACAAATGAAGAGACATGTATATTCTCTTACCTTCAATGGCTTCAGCTGTTTCTCATTTCTGAGTGTTTGGGCCTGTTTCACAATTCCAAACAACACATCAGTATGCACAGTTCTCTCATGAGCCTCATCTAACACAATTATACTGTACGACATTAACAATGTGTCTGGAAGAAGATATACAAATCCTTTAAACAAAACCCATTCAGTACTTCCAACATTATGTAGCAAATGAAATCCTGTCTACATTCACATAACCATAATACTTTTATATGCACAGGGGAAGCCACTTGTAACACAAAACGCACCCAATATTCCACATGCTTTAGCTGTAAGAGCAAACTCAAATGTACTTTAAAATTCTGCACACTAAAAAACTGTATACAAAAAAAAAAAAATTCCCAAATTCATACAACACTATTCTAACAGAAACAATGTGCAAAACACACTGCATTTTTTAATGGGTGGGGTAACAAGCCATAAACAATATTATTACTTAGTTAACACTACACATGTTCCCCACCTGATTACAGCAGTAAACACACTATACAATTAGTATGGTTTTTTCTTTTCAATTACCCTAGGCAAATTCCAGGATAACACCTCAAATTTGGACACAAAACATTTCCAACCATATCTTTCTGATTTGTTATTCATTAATAATCATGTGATTTGGCATTACAAACTCACAACTACAGATTTGCAGACATATACTGTACAGTGGCATGTCTGTAAATGATCCCAGTATATTTGTTGTCTCAATCTTCACTCCATAATAGAAGTGTTTAATATTTTTAAACAAAATTAAGGGGGGAGGGGGGAAAAAGCAAACCTCACCCAACATTGCTTCTCGAAGTAACATGCCGTCAGTGAGGTATTTCAGCTTTGTGTGTTCTGATGTAACATCTTCGAACCTCACAGAGTAACCAACAACTGCTCCTACATCAGTATTCATTTCCTGAGAGACACGCTGCGACAGAGTTATGGCTGCCACACGTCGTGGCTGAAAAATGTAATATACAAAATAGGGTGAATAAGGGAGGTAAAGTTTTACTATGAACCTTACTGCCAGACAAGGGAGTGACAAGAAGGGTAAATAAGGTTGATAAAGTTGTAGTATAAAACTTAACCATCTGACAGGCCAATGACAAAAAGGGTGAATAATGGAGATAAATTTGTACAATTAACCCTACTAGGAGACAGGCCAGTGACAAAAAGGGTGAATAAGGAAGAAGAAGTTTTAATATAACCCTTATTACAAGATGTGGCAGTGACAAGCAGTTCACATCACCATTACACATGAGAGTCAAAGAAAAACTTCCATCACTACAGTAATGGTTTTACACAGCTTCGATTGCCAGAAACCCATTACTACCTACTTAATTAACTAATTAACTCCAAGGAACAAAGTCCTCCTTGAGAAGTTAACAGCCACTCAGATAGCCTAAAAACATGTCATCTTTTATTGAACTGGAAGTTTTACTACCAAGCTCACAACAGTGTGTCCGTACACCATAATTTTTTTTAATGTTTTTTGCACCATGCATTATAATATAATTATACAGTATGAACCAACAAAATTCACCTTTTCTAAACTAATATTTTAATTCGTTTAATTTGTTGGTTTATACTGTACAATTACATTAGAATGCATGGCACAAAAAACATAAAATTTGCTAGTGCCCAACTGGCACAGCAAATATACCAACATAAGAAAATAAAAGAGAAGCTGTATAAAAGTAGTGCAACAATACGGTATAACAAAACATGCAGGGAAAAAAAACAACTTACACCAAAGTACATATCCTTCAAGATGAATGGTACCAACCACCCATGCCTCAATACAGTAAAAGCAGCTACACACTTCTGTATCAACCAAGAACTTATATTTCTATATATTAAAAAGAATGCATGATAAATTATTAGTTTAGAAAAGGCGCATTTTGTTGTTTTAGTTATAATTAAGTCATAACCTATGACCCAATACTTGGGAGGGGGGATGGAATTCTGTGTCCACCTTAACCCTGCATACTACATATTTGGTGGTGCTGGTTCTATATTTTACAGGTAACTTTTGAACACAAGAAAATGGGAGAGCTAAAGCATTATAATCATTCAAATTACTTGCTGGGCCCCCAGCCATTTTGGCCAGGAGGCAATTTTTACATTTATTACTGAACACAACCTTAAATACCGATATTTGTGGCTTTTCTTTCTATACCTGTTCCTTAAATTCTCTCTGTAGATTATATAATGCCAAAACCATCTGACAAATGTCACATAAACTACAGGATCAAATGCTACATACTGCACCGCTTTTTAAATTTCAGAAGTGAATAAGTTATACCAGATATTTCTAAAGGCACCAACATCATTAAAGGTAAAGTAACCTCTAATGCTAATTATCAGAGTGTAGAGAGACACAAAAATGACCAGTTATGAAGATGATAATGTTTTAAGACAGTGTGGAAAAACTGATTACAAACAACTCCATGCAGCAGTCCTTCTTGAGAAGGTAACAGTTCCTCAGCTAGTGAAGAAACTTCCTGCATTTCATGGAACTGGTAAGTTAATTATCATGATCACAACAACATGACACTTGTCACTATCCTCAGCCAGATTAATCCAGTCCACACCCTCATAGTCTACTTCTTTGTGATCCACTTTAATATTATCCACCAAATATATGTCTTGGTCTTCCAAGTGGTCCCCTTCCTTCACATTTCCCCACCAAAACCCTGTATGCAAGTGTCCCCTCCCCCATGTCCCACATGCCCCACTCCTCCCCCATATGTGAAACATGCCCTACTCCTCCCCCATATGTGCCACATGTCCTACTCCTCCCCCATATGTGCCACATGCCCTACTCCTCCCCCATATGTGCCACATGCCCCACTCCTCCCCCATATGTGCCACATGCCCTACTCATCCCCCATATGTGCCACATGCCCTACTCCTCCCCCATATGTGCCACATGCCCTACACATCTCATTGCCTCAATTTGATCCCCCTTATAATGTCTCATGTGCAGTATAAATCAGAAAGCTTCTCATCATGCAATTTTCTCCACCCTCCTATTATTCTTTCCTCTTATACCCACATATTTTTCTCAACACTCTACTCTTGTACACCCTCAGCCTATGTTCTGCCCATAATTAATGATGACCATAAGACAATAAATGGTGTCAAGCACTGAAGTAGTTATTTTCTATATATGAAAACAAGATACTCAGTAGAGAACAGTATGGTTTTAGGAAAGGGATACCAACTGAAGATGCTGCCTTCACACTAAAAGAAAGTGTACTAAAATCTACTAACCAAAAAATGCATGTTGAAGGAATTTTTTGTGATTGGGAAAAGACTTTTGATTTTGTGCATCATAAAATTTGTTAGCCAAATTACACTTCTATGGAATTCAAGGAGTATTTGAAGGTTGGTTCAGGTCCTGTTTAATTAACAAAAGACAAATTTGAAATAAAATAACCTAATAATACAAAACTTTTTTTCCTTGACTGAGGTACTCTGAAACATGGAGTTCCACAAGGATCAATTCTAGGGCCTCTTATGTTCAAAATATTTCTATTTTGACCTTCCCCTGAGAATAAATTCTATATCACAACCAATAATGTTCTCAAAAAATCATATTTTATGCTGGCAACAAGATTTTCAATAGTTTACCACCTAGTGTGACAATCCTCAAGAATTACAAGAAAAAAATTTAAAGCAGTCTTAAGAAGACAACTAAATACACACCCCCTTTACTCTGTAGATGAATTTCTGATGTGTACACAAGATGAACCTCTGTTCAACAAAAATCAAGCGGTCTGATATTTCGTACAAAATATTAGGCCGCTTGATTTTTGTTGATCAGTGTACAATACCATTTTGTGAAATGTTTGTCATATTGTACACTGTAAAAATTGAGCATACTTGTGTATTAATGACTTGTTCCACATCCTACTGTCTTCATGACATACTTAAGGATCAATGGAATATATGTCTATACATATGTATGTACATATGTATCGAAATGTGTTTACTTTTTAAAATGCATGAATGCTCACCTGAGTAACACCAATAATTCCATCCCTGTTGAGCCGTACTTCATATATGAACTGCGGAATTTGTGTTGTCTTACCACTGCCAGTCTCTCCAATAATGATTACTGTTGGATGTTTCTGAATCTCTGGGATAAGTCTGCAAAGAAAGCAACCCATGGGTATATTACCACAGTGTCTACCATGAATAAGTAGCAAATCATGGGTGCATTACCACACTGTATGTCTCCTGTAATAGAAAGAAACTCCTAGACCAACCTCCTTACTAGTGACTAACAAAGCTTTTTTTTAAACTTATGGTATCCATGTTTTCACCCAATATATTAACATTTTCCAACAAATAACAGAAATCAACGTGTCCCTCTTAAGTTAAATAAACGACACATAGAAATAACCACAAAACATACAACTGTTCCTTCCACATCCTTCCAATTCCCTGATTATAAAATATCTTACATTCGACGCTGCATAACCTAGAAAATCGAAAAAGTGTCATAAAATAAACAAGAATCACACCGCAAGTCTGTCTCTTATTATGCAGCCCCGACATGAATATACACAAGGGGGTTTGGGTAATTCTTTACGAATTCTTCAATCTATCATTTACTATACGTTCATCATACCAATACAACGTTCGACAAGCCTATTTAGTACCGAATTTATCACCAAAAAATACAGAAACTTAAGTGTTATTGAGAAAAGTAATCAGCTTCAACCTCCGGACCTTTTAACAGCTAGGAAAAACGCGGGTATCCACTGGAGCGGACGGAGGGGATCCATTCCTGGCCGTACCGGCAACTTAACCCCGTTCAACAAGCCCACAACTAATCAGTTATCTGACTTAACTAACCTCAGTGAGTCTATAAATCACTATAAACGCTACAAACTTCACATGCCTGTTTCGAACACCGTACACAGGAAGGGATTTTCTTTGTTGAAGTAATGTTCCCGGTCCAAGCTGCGTGACTTTACTCGGTCCTTGATCAAGCCTTGGTTTCTTCGGACTGTTATTGAAGTTTACAACAGTTGTAGGTTTGTTCATGGAAAACTTTGGAAACATCTTTCCTCCCATTAAATTATATTTCGAGTCCATCGCTAATTTCCAAATTAATATTACCAACAATGTACGAACAATATAACCTCACATCTCTACTCTCACGTTAGCGTCAGCCATCACGATAACCAAACTCGAAGAGTTACGTATGTAGCCTTGCACTTTGAGAACTTGTTGGACAACCAATATTTGTTGTTAATATTACTGTAATCAATATGCCATCCTATATTGTGACTTATAGATTTAAATGATCCGCATTTAGATTTCTAACGGCTTCATTAAGCCGAAGACAACTTTAACTGCCCCTTAACGTTACATAGGTATAGTTGGCAACAGTTAACTACTCCGAGCAAGCGCGTACACAAATTAACATTCTTGGAGTAGTTTTTATTCTTGTTCTGACGTTCGGAAAGTATGAGGTTTAAAATTTCTCTTTTAAAGGAGCCTAAGCATTCAGATTTCGTAGGTTGTGTGGGTTGGAACAGTACTGAAGAGGTTTATTCTTTTGGGTTCGTTATTTCTATTACTAATAGAGTTTTAGCAGTCGAAAATTGTATTTAATACGCTTTTTTACTTCTTGCTTGAGGTATGCGTTTCCAATTTAAAATTTATTTACTAGGCGTTTACATTTTATATTTTAGGGATGACCATGCTATTTTAAAATGGAATCTGGTAACGAAGGAAACTGTGAAAGTAGCCGATATGCCAAATGAATTATATCCAACTGATTTACATTGGTTTCCCAGGGGTCAAGTTGCAGGCAAGAAGCAAGGACAGGACCTCCTTTTAGTAACTGCTGCTGATGGTATGTAAACAGACCATCGTTCCACATACTTCAAGTAGGTACAGATCTTTTTTAATTGCGCAGTTTTTGTGTTGACAGCGCTTGATCCTTTTGTAAATTGTGACATAATCAAGAATCTATTAATTTCATACACCACCAGAGAACGGCTGATTAAATATTGTTATGCACCTTATTCAGTTACATGCTACAAAACATCTTGGGAGCAGTAAAACTCTGGGGAAAACTGAAATATTTGGGTACAGCTTCCTCCACACCTTCTTTAGGTCACTGGCACTCAGTATTCTGCAACCTGTAGTTACCTTGTCCTTCACACTGTCTTCGTGCATATATCATGTATATATTCCCCATTGGTTTTGTTTGGAAAGTACCGTGTCATTCCAGTACAACAAGAAGTAATCAGAGATTGTGAGGTGTGATGTCCCTTACAGTAGGGTTGATGAAGATTCATGTCAGTTGGGTTGTTATGCCTTGTAAACGGGTAAATAGCTGCCAGCATTTTGGAGCCTAGTGCCGCCCTCTTCAGGATCAAGCAGTCAACTGCTTGAAGATGGCAACTAACTATTGACCAGTTGACATGGCATAGCATTGTAGCTGATGTGAGTATTTGCCACAGGTTAATCTGTGGCATGCCATTCTACTGACTGCCAATATGTTACTGATTTTATAAAATCTTAGCAGTTGATGGTGTCATTAAATAATGCCCTTAAAATCATTACATACATCATAGGTTTCCTTAAATAAATAATATCTGAATTGGTATGAATTTCACAGACCTTTGAGGCTACTTCTTTTGCATTGAGTTGTTCTCTGGTAAGTGGGCTCATTTGAAAACCAAGTATGTTCTGTTAATTTTGTACCATATTGAACCAAATATAGTGACAAATGATGGATGTAATAGAACCAAGTATATGAATGTATGCAGGTATAACTGAAGAGAGTTATGGAAGAGGTATGTTTATTATTCCTAGAACAGGAAAAAGGATTGCTTCTTTTTTTTAATGGTTCCTTTGTCAGAATGTCAAGTATTGCTATATGTTGTATCATTAAGGGAAGTTCCATCTCATCAATAAGAATGGCAGAATTGAGAAAAGTGTTGATGCACACCAAGGAGCTGCTCTAACTGGATGTTGGAGTTATGATGGTGCCGGGTTACTTACTGGTAAGTTGCCTGCAGTACACATCTGCTTACAACATTACATCATTGTGGTTACAGATGTTCTGAACCAATATTCCTTATAAATAACAGAGCTGTGGCTAGTGGCTCCAACTGTGCTCTATGTAACCTTCTTAACCTCTGTTTGTCATGGCAATAATGCGTGATTTGACTTCTGGGATAGGGCCGCCTGTGAATTCAACACTACTGCTCTTAATGTTTAGGATGCTGTCTCTTACTTGAACTCAACACTGGCTGTAAATCACAATTAGTTCATCTTATTTCGTACATGTATCAGGTTTCTTGGATGTGAATGGTGATGAATCTGAGGTTTTTAACTACAGAGTGTGGCTATTAAATGACAAGACTATGTGTGCTTCTTCTTCACCAGTAGGGCCCATAGTTTATTGTACTCACCCTATCTCCCCCTCTCCCCGCCTGTTTGGACATTCCCACATTCACCACCAGGTACCTCCACGTCCACAACGATGCGAGAGATCCTAGTAGCGAAAGGTGGAACTGTGTGGGCGAGAATTGGCCGATAATTTTGCCTGAAATTGCGATTTCCACATCAATTCAGGGATCTTTTACATGCCGCAAATCTGTGACATGGGACCCACGGCTTTACTTCCCTTCCGAAGGAAGGCGTGTTGAAGATTTCTTTTCGTCCTGAAAAATCCTGACGGCTTCAGCTGGGTTTGAACCCACAAACTTGGGTAGCAAGCTACCCCTATACCACCAAAGCTGCTATGTGTGCTACTCCTCACCTTAACTGTTGATTGCCAAAGTAAATATGTAGTAGTTTCTGCTGAGCCTTTCCCAGTTCATGCCAAACCATGTTTAATTGCCTTGATGTAGTGTCAAGTAATTTTCTGTCATAAACAGTTGAATTTTATTAACTTAACTGCGATCGTACTTGATAAAAGAATTGTGCACTTAGTACACAAAAAAAAATTCTTGTGAAATTTAAGAAAAGAGCTCTTTACACAAACTAAAAAAATTATATATGTGGGGTCTTATATTTGGTATGGTGAAGGTTAATTCAGTTTTATTTTTACATCAGCTGGTGAAGATGGCCAACTCAAAATCTGGTCTCGAAGTGGAATGTTACGCTCTACTGTTGTGCAGTTGGATATACCAATCTACAGTGCTGCATGGGGACCTGACTCCAATCAGGTTTTACACACTTCAGGGAAAATGTTGGTCATCAAACATCTGACACCAAACAGCAAACCAAATAAGGTTCATTATGTTATTTTTAATATATGAAAAGCTGCAAACAGTTTGGCATAATGGAGTTAGACTAGTATTATTTCCAGAGAGGTCTTTTGTAGCGTGATTAAGTAAAGATCGATGCGGTGGACAGGGTGTGTAGCATTCATGAGGGAGATCAGTAAATGTATTCATAATTTTACTTCTAAATCCTTGTGACATAAGACCACATCATATAATATTAGATTAACATTGAAAGGGTATATCAGGAAAACTGGTTCCCAAGATGTGAAAGTGTGTCGAACTGGCTCAGGATAAAGTCTAATGGAGGGTAGTTTGGAATGTGCTGGTGGATGTAGAAGTTTGATAATGACAGAGTTTCTTCCTCAACACAGTAATCATCTTCATGAGTTCTGTGACTCAACAAGCATTTTGGTTTGAATTTTGTGTGCGTGGTGTATTATTCTTATTTAAAAAGAGGCATTTCTTCTTTCAGTGGAAGGCACACGATGGCATTATTTTGAAAGTGGCATGGAATCCAAGTAACAATCTTATCATATCTGGAGGCGAGGATTGTCGATATAGAGTAAGTTATTTCATCAGAAATTTTGAATTTTATGTTTTTAGTTAGAAAAGCATAATTTTAATTTTTAATGAAATACTATAATCATATAGGTACAATGCACTGGCTTACTGTATTGGAGGTATCACATCTGAAGTTCTCATATTATCTGTGGGCAGAAAATGTGCCTTCCCAAATCCTCACTCCAACAAAGTTAGAATTTTGACCTTGTTAAGCTTTAGGTCACTCATATTGGCTGCCACTTTTATCCTATTATAGGACTGTGCTACCTCAGGTATGAATTCTTCAGAAGCAGTCCAATTAAATCAGTTGACTAACTAACTGATTAATTTGGTGGAACATTTTGCTCTTTGAGAAGTGAATATTTGCTCTACTAGTCAGTAAATTCCCTGTATGTTGCTCTGTATTCATTGATAATTCCTAGAACTGGATTGCAGCAGCATTGCTGCCACTTACTGTTAAAAAAAATATCTAAATGTATCTGAAGGCCCAAACGCTCTACTGAGCATTTAATTTTCAAAGACCTTCAGTATACATGTTCTTTAATTAAAGCAAAAGACTTTTGCATCTGAACAAAACAGAGTCTTTGATTACCCCACATGATTCCCCTGTTGATTTAGTGATTAAGAAATAGTATTTTGTCACCATGCATTTATTAACTGCAGAATTTGCAATTCAGTTTCAGACAAACACATTAAATAGAGCTGAGCTGCTGTACAGAGTGCCACCTCATTTTTTGTCTGACTTTAATTTACTCATAAACTTTGTAAAGCTAGAAGTGTTTGTTTTGGATGAACCTGGTACCTTCATCTTCATGGCAATTAAACAAGAGAACCCTTACACCCTGAAGATGGAAGCAAGTTTCTCCATAATGTCAACCACCCATGCAACGGCCTAGTACCAGAACTAGAAGGACACATTCTTCATAATTTCTGTTGTCCTGACAACCTCAGACCTCATACATTGCTGTTGTTACAGGTGTGGGATGTGTATGGCAGGCAGTTGTACTGCAGTCAGCCACATGATTACCCAGTTACATCTGTTTCCTGGTCTCCAAGTGGAGACCTATTTGCTGTTGGTTCCTATAACACATTAAGACTGTGTGACAAAACAGGGGTTAGTAACTAATTTATATGCAAGAACTAGCACCCAGATTTTGGGACAGATTGTAGTGGCACCTAATTTTGTAGAGATGTTTTGATTTTGGTTTACTTTGGTTCATTTTAAGATTGAGTTTCTGAATAGCTTAAGAACTTCTACATGTTTTTGGTATCAGACCACGAGTTGGTTATTATATTATAGAAAGTTTTGGTAAAATACATTTCAGTATTTACAAAAAATTATACTTTTTGTATTGCAGTTAACATACAAGTTGAAACATTGCTTTGCAAATACAAATATTTAACACATATTTTACCAATTAAGGAAATCATTACATCAGTAAAAGTAGAGTTTTAAGGACTACTAAATGCATTTTTGTTAAAATTTCAGCTAATGACTTTTTCAGTAATATAAATATGTAGCATTGACAGATTTTTAATGAAACTTCTGTTTTATATATGAGTATTACCATTCAAAATATATGCAACTTGTCAGAGATTTTTGTACAGTATTATAATGTAGCATCTGAGAAAAATGTATAATGTATATGACAGTAGCTGATGAACCATTGCAGGTAAGGATGGGAGTTTCAGTGTGAAGGTAGATATTATGTACCTACAACTTCTGTGTGGGACTTACCCATGTTAAAACTAATAAATAAAACCCTGGCATTTGGAGAAGATTTTGAGGTTAAGTCTGGCAGCATTCATTTAGAGGGAATCTACTCTAGTACACATTCTTTACATAAGTAGATTAATGAGTGTGTCATTGTTAGTTTACATTGTCTTTTATCCTGTCTGTAGAGATGGAAGAATTTAAAGGAAAGTTGGTATCATGAAATCTTGCTAGAACTTTTTTGTGGTATTATGTGAAGTTTTATCAGAAGTTTTGAAATTGTATGAATAGAAAAATATAGAAATTTTGATGCTAGATACATGCACAAGTAGTTTCATAATGAATGTAGCGGTGCAGTGGTTAACTTGCCTGCTGGGTATTTGAGAGAGCCCACATTCAAATCTGTGCATGAGACCAGCTGTTCTAACCCTGGTGTTTTGTGGTTTTTGTTGGTACTGCACTTCCAGGAAAATAATGGAGTGAGTTTCAATATAGAAGATGGTAACTTCCATATCTATAACTAATTAACTCCATGGAACAGGGTCTACCTCGAGAAGGTAATAGTTGCTCAGTTAGTCAAGAAATTCTCTGCATTTTGTGGAACCTGAAGATTTGTAACCATTTCCTTATCCCTCCTAGTTCTTAATTATCCTGTCTCTCAACAGAGTATATTATATGCTGCTGAAACAGTGTAATAAAATGTAAGACATGAACAGTGGTTTGAATACACACATATATATATATATATATTCTAGGTATATAATCATAATTACTGTGTGCTAAAATACATATATCTGTGGTGAATGCTCATTATTCATTACGTGTACGTAGTGGTCATATTCTCTGGAGAAACCAAACACTGGCAGTATATTCAACATCGCTTGGTCTAGTGATGGCACCCAAGTTGCAGGGGCTTGTGGCAGTGGGCATATTATCTTTGCTCACATCATTGAAAGGTATGTACATTTGTAACCATAAATTCAGAGAAGCCCTTAGAATTTTTATTTTGCTTTAAAAAATGCCATTATATCAGAAGTTAGGCTAGGGAAGTGATTTCCAAACCATGCTCAGCAGAACCCTAGAACCCTCCATTCCCAGCATTCTTTTCATGAGAGGTTCCAAGCAATTTAGTGTATTATTTTTGTATAAGTAGAATCCATTGGTACTGACAAGCCGAAAAGGAACTTTTTATGAAAACAGTGAATATGAAAGTGAAGCCCTAAACTGAGAGTCCAGGAAAAACATTTGAATTTAAATTATGTATTTATCATTTACTGGCATATTACTCATTCTTTAGTCTACAACCTTTGGATCATGTTCCACTTAGGAAGGCTTCTCCTTCAGAATTCCTGAAACTAAATAGTATCCTATGGCAACTAGTTAAAATTTTGACCAGGACACTGGCTGTCCTGACAGATTTACCAGGGTTTTCCCAGTCCTTTCACAAACACCTTCTAGGATAGTACCTCAATTTAGCAATCACCACTTCCTTTCAAAGCCTTCCCATTTCATCCTTCATCAACCATCATATTATTCAGCACTGCATACCTCACATTACCGACATTATTACATAACCCACAAAAAAGTAGGCCTGTAGTATTGCAAGATTACTGGAATGTCATAGGTGTTGCTTCTGATTCTAGACTAATGTAATGGTGCACTGAACTTCCTTGATTCAGTTGTTCGGTACTCCGATTCAAGAATATTCACAGTTGATCTGTGCCATATAGCAAGCATATCTCTTTCACTGCAACACAGAAAAGTTATTCCTGTGCATAACCACACAATTTGAACAGTGCGTTGGGGACACAGAGATATAGTCCACACATTCTTTATCTCAGCACTAGATGATCTAGTTGTCAGTTTTAAGCTTAGGCATTCCTTGCTGTCATGGTGAAACTTCTCCAATATTGGTGAGGAAGGCGGCTGAGTGGGACTCATAACTTTGCAGGGGATGGTAAAGAGAAAAATGTCCAACACACAGAAGTGAAATTGGGTTTTTAGTATACAGTGGACTAAATTTTGTACATGGGGATATTGAGCTTATCGTGGAAGTCCCACTGCTTGCATGTTGTTCAGTTTGGGCCTCTGCTGGCACCACAAAAAATATTCACTTAATATGGAAATATTACATTATAATATTTCTGTTTGGACTTCATGCAATTGCAATGTTGTTGCTATGTTATATGTATGCAAAGACACATTCTGAAGAAAACTTGCACATAATTTTAAGATATATTATCATACATTTATTGGTTGTAAGTATGGCATTAGGTTTGTGTCTTTGGTTTGTTTAACATAATGGGATTTGTTTGGCCAGACGATTGGAATGGAGGAATTATGAAGTGACGGTTACCGGTCGCAAGAGTATCAGCATACGGAATGTAAGCAATGATGCATGGGAGAAACTGGAGTTTCCTGACCGCGTTATTAAGGTGTCACTGGGCTACAGTCATCTGGTGGCAGTCACTTCGTCACAGTGCCACATATACACTACAAAGAACTGGAACACTCCTGTCGTATTTGACCTGCGTGAAGGTTCTGTTTGCATGGTCCTTCTAGCTGAAAGGTTAGTTTCTGATGTTGCATGGATATGGAAGAACACTATTAAAGTTAAAAAGAAACATCTTGTGGGAATGTGGATCCAGTTCATCTGGCTCTGGATAGTGTCTCTTGTGAATAGGAGCTAATGACTTTTGGTGCCCACAGAGGATAAGGAATTTCTCTGCTGGCTGTGTACCTGTTACCTTCCCAAGAAAAACTGTTTTTCATAGTTAGTTACAGTTTTCAATGTCTTTCTCATTGTTCCCAATTGTCTTATCTATCTTTGGAACAGGCATTTCTTACTGGTGGAGAAGTTGAGCTTGAATCTGTACAGTTATGAAGGCCGCTTGCTGTGTTCTCCAAAGTGGCAAGGAATGCAACCAGAGATCCTCAATGCAGCATGTGTCGGTATCAGCTCTGACACTATAGCAGTCATAGACCAAGCAGATAAAAAATGTATGTTAACAAAGAGAGCTTAAACTTTTATATCCTAGACTGAAGTAAAGATATCTGTGGGTACTAATGTTGTAAGGCATTTCATCTTCTGTTCTTGTTGTCTTAAATGTGGAGGTAAAGAGAGTGTCTTACAGTTAAGATATCTGGAATATCACATAGGCATACAGAACAGCTGTCTCTTTTTTCCTGACTGTGAACAAGCACAGTAAGAGACATGAATCTTTGGAAAAGTGTCCTCTGAGAAATCAGAACATTGCCTTCTGGTCAAACTTTGTTCTCCCATATGAAATGTTATATTCGAATACTAGAGATACTAGAGAATAAGTCAGTCTTCATAACCATTTGCCATCATGGCAGTTGGACACTCATTATATACTGAATAGGTGAATCGATAGCCACTAAAGGGATCCTGGATATGGTTGTAATGACAAACATTATGTATATATATACATATTATAATGGGAGCCAGAACAAGAGACTATTGTAGAGAACTTTTTTACTTTTAACACCTCAGTATGTATTTGCTTTAGCCCTGTTTGTAGTTAACAACAAAAGTTTATTTATGTAAAATTCTCAACTGCATAATCTCAAAACTAGGAATAACTTGTATTTTAAACCATCATCACATTTAACGATTCGTCAGAAGGAACCACATCATTTTGGTATCAAGGTGTATAACAAGCTTCCCTCTCAAATAAAGAATCTATCAAGCAATTTTAAGCAATTTAAAACAGTTCTTAATAATTTCCTACCATTGCATTAATTTTATATTTAGTTGAATGTTTCAGTCGCGACAACAATTGCAGTTAACCGTAGTGCACGATATTAAGTTCTACATATCATTATATTTATTGATCAGCTATGGTGTCTAAATGAAATTTAAAAAGATATACATCTATTTAAAGGTATTTTTATATCAATTTTATCCATTTCATTATCAGAGTTGTTGTATTGTTGACATGTTTTTTGAAGAAGTATTAAAAAACAGACAATTGGAATCAAATTTTACAGTCAGTTGATTTCATCTAACTTACTGTAGATCCTGACCAATGATTCATTCTGTATAAGTTTTAGATTTACAAGTATATCTGCTTTGAAGACTAATATGTAGAGCTACTATGTATATGGCTACAGGTAATGTCTCTGTTGATTTAATCTTATGACATGTTGTATATGTAATCTATAGAACAGTATATGTTTTGGACAAGTTCTATATCCAATGATTGTATGAATAGAAATGAATTCTTGAATTATCAGTAAATACAATACAATACATCCCAACATTTTATATGGAGTATAATGTGTTTACTTCAATTACTTCAATTATTTAGTCTCAGTGACAAAAGTTAAATAACATTATTATTTCCAAATTTCAGCCACAGGCCTTTTTGGTCAACAGATGTAAATATCATTAAGTTTCAACTTTGTGTACCATACACTCCCCCTTCCAAGGTATGTAAACGTGATTACACTGTGATTGACAGAACAGGGGTCTGGGGACACTGAAAATGTCCATGGCCAAATAGCAAGGGTAGGAAAGGAGGGAGTGGCATACACAGAGTAGGGAAGAACTCAGCCACTGACATCCATATGCATTTTGCTGCATTAGTACATGCTGTAGATGTTACATAAGTAAAAGGGGCTTCCACATTGCAAGAAAAAATGACTGGATTCTGAATATTGTCACAGAGATGTGACTTATTATATGTATGTCAGCCTGTTGAGGGGACTGATATTAGGTAAAACTGCTATATTAAACTATGAATGATGTATTAAAAAGGGATATGATAGGCTGTGTGTGGGCATATCATGACCAAAACAAGGGAAGTTTAATGTAAAATTACAAAAAGCAAAGAAATATTATCCTAATTCATGTATACACATGTTAACATAGATGCATATCATAGTTTGCCATCAGCATGATAGTTCTTTACTCTTGTAGAAATAGTTCTGTAATCCAGATTATTATGTTCCAGTGATACACTTGTTTGAACTTGGAACAGCACGGTCTCTGGTTCATGTCCCTCCTATAACACATGCTGCGGGTGTAACTGAAATAGCCTTGAACCAAGCTGGATCACCTGGTGAACGACAGCTTGTCCTAGTTGACAGAAATAGAGATATGTTCCTGACCAACATAAGAGGCTCTCCTGCTATGAAGAGGTTGTGTAAATTGGGTTAGTTACTTATATGTGGCTTTATGAACCACGTGTAGCAGAATTCACTTCTCCCCTTTTTTCTGTGACACTGTTAAGAAAGAAACATATGTACCTTCAAGTGTATGTTAGGCATGATTCAGCCTGTTGTAATTTGGTAGAATTTCTTATTTCTAAAATTCAATTTGAATGTAAGACAATATGTCTTTTCTTTCATTTATTTTGAGTTACTACTACTACTACTATTATCACTTGTTATCACCTTTATGGGGGTATTTACAATTATATACAAGAATGATACCATGTTTGTAGGGTATAAAATGTTGCATTATTCTGTGGTTACAATTTATGATACATCTAATGCTATTTCCAATGGTAAAGGTTTTGAACTTTTATATTCGTACTTCCTGAAGTATGTGTTAAGTGGCAAATATGGCTGTAGTTCCTTGATGTCATGCTTTCCAGGTATGTTGCTCACATACTGTCAGAATGATTCGGAGATGATTCCATTTGCCCCATTTATTATTATCACTTTTGTTGTTGCATGCCACACGCACTGTGTTTCTGTTGTAAGAGCTCTTTGGCTTCTTCCTGATCACACTTCTATCTCCTGGCACTGAAATGTCTATTAACAGACACGTTGTTGTTGTTGCTGCTGCTGTTTTAGCTGTTCTTGAATGAAACAGTTTCCTAGGAACAGACTGTGTGCATTCATCTTGATGCTTTCAGGGTCCATGATCCAATCTGTCTGTTGGAATAGAGACACAAATATGTTGGCAGCTGTGCAGGACACTAACCTCATTGTGTGGTGCTATCCAACTGTACTGTATGTGGATAAACGTTTAGTGAAGAAAACCGTTATCTTTAAGGATGCCAGGTAAATTACTTTCATATGATTTGCTACTTTTGATATTTTCATAATGGTGTGGTTGAGGAATGTGTTCTTCTGGGCTATAATGCTGTCTGTCAGTGGGTCAATGGTTCTCGTGTTTCAGAGGACCATCATAGCCCAGCAGAACCGATTCTTCATATGATGTATGTATTTTGAGGAAGGCCCAAAGAAGTGATGATTTGGCTTAGTGATTCTGTACATATGTTTGCTATCTGTGATGAAATCCTGTTTTGTTGAATAAAGTATAATCCAATCCAGGCATCCATGTACATTCAAGAGTAAAAATAATGCTTCTACATTATTGAAATAGTGGAAGCCACTGAGAGGTACCATGTGTTGTGTAAGTCATGTTCTTAATGCATCATTATCCAAAAGACTCTCAGTCATTATTCTTAAAGTTCATGTACTTAAAAAAATTAAATTTAGAGTAACTTAACCCTGTGGTATGTAATACTGTCTATACAAGTTGTAAGGACTGTAACTCTCTTGGCTGAGATACTTTGTGTGTGTGTGAAGACACTCAAGTAAGTTAGCATTAAAGCAGGAGACACTTCCTATTGTTCACCATATGCCTTATACTCACTGCTGCTGTAAATGTATAAGGATGGGTTATTAAGATCTTTCTTCAGTGGTTCTAGTTGTTGCCAGGCATACTAGAAAACCAGTCCATAATATCATCCACAAAAGCAAGAGAAGCTGTGTAAGTTACGAAGCTCTCACAGTGATGGAATGCAATAAACTGTTGGAAATTCATTCCATACTGGTACAGGTGATTGCCGGCAAAGTCTTCATTCCAAGTAGTTTTCACTAGAAGCAGATGCCTGTAATTTGCCTGACAATAGTCACAGTGATCAGTAACAGTAACATAGAGACTAAGTTGTGTAAAAGTGGAGTAATTTGTTTCAATCATGTTTTTTTTATATTCAGTGAGTTTGGTAAGAATCCTGTACTGGTATCATTTGATGGGAATCATCTCGCCATAAGACGTGTGGATGGCTCTCTTGTGACCAGCAGTGTGTCACCATTCCCATCCGTTCTTCATGGCTATGCAGCTTCCTCTCGGTGGGATGATGCACTCCGTCTCTGTAGACTAGTCAAGGTATTCGAGTTTACATGGTTTGGGGAATTTCATGAGCCAAGTAAGGAAACCAAGTGAATTTCAGTCAGAGAACTAACGGACTATAGTAAAATATACTGTATACGAAGCCTTGAGTAGCATCACTGTGCTGTTCTCTAATACTAGCTGGGTGAGATCAATAACCTTCTTTTCCTTGTACTCTGTCACGATTCCTGTATGTGAGTTATGACTCTAACAAAAAAAATTTGTAATAAATTACCAAGCATCACTGTTATGCCCATGGAAATATTTGTAAGTTGTGTGTGGGATTTGGCATCCCTTGGAGGGTCAGTTGGTCGTGACCTTGGTCCGGCCACCCCCTGGTTCTTTTTCTCTTTTTTTTTTGTTTGTCCACGAGGCATTGGGGAATGGAAAGTTTCGCTTTGGCAGTTCCCTTGCGTTCTGACCAAGCGGAGTTTCTGAGACATGGTGACGGAAGCAGGACGCACGAGGGGAGTGGTCGCTGTCTGGACAAATACTCGGCTGGAGCGTAGGTGCATTGCCGGATTTTTTGTTCTTTTCGTGGGTTTTGATTATGAATTACTGATTATGGTCTGCAGTTTTCCGATGTTAATTTAACACCCTGGACTGGCTAACTCCCTCTGGTATAGATTAGTATTTGGGTTTTTAGTGATTTTCTCGGAGAGCAACCTCCTTTGTTCTTTTGTGTTTCAATTTATGCATCTCATTTTATTTCATTTCACTTTATTTTTTTATGCTTTTTTGTGTTATTTTCATTTTACTGCTAGCAGTAAAGTGTAGCTTGTAATACGTGTTGGTGTTTTATTGCTATGGGAGAGGTTGCAACAGTGATTTAGTGCAGGCAGTAGCCCGCTTTGTTACCCCCGCCCCTCTCAGGAACCCTTATCCTGCACGCACTGCCAAGGGGTGTTGTGGCGCTGCAACGGACATTGCGGTGGTAGCCCTGGCGGGCCATAACAATGACTAATAATAAGCTCACGTATAAACATTTTTATTTACGAACAGTATAACTGTAGTGACTGTGATCATGTGAGTAACAATTCTGATTGTCACATACAATGCCATTTTCGTTTAAAACGAAACACGCCCTACACTTTGTACAACAGTTTGGTATTCAGAATGTGAACAGTTACGTCAGACATTTTAAATGTGTGTTAGTGGCATTTAGCCATGGTATTCCAAGTTATGGAAAAACCCTGTATTCAGAAATGACCCCCTTCAAAGTCCCAAGCATTCTGAGTATGAAATCCCATTCAACCTTGCTGGTACTTGATGACCAATATCCACTAATTCATTGTAATACTGTATTACCCAACTGCTTTCAATTTCTTTAGCAGTGCTATTCAATATTACTTCTAACTTTATGATACATCACAGTTTTGAATGAATCACGTATTGAATTATTAGTTCATTTGAAGTCAAAATCTTCCAGGCCTCAATTATAGGACAAAAATATTGTTACATTACAGATTTCAGCGTAATAACTGGAAACAAATATTGACAGCAGCACCACCACCGAACATTTAGGAAAGACTAACTGAATGTTTCAGGACTCCACTTTATGGGCATGCCTTGCAGCCATGGCAACACATGCAAAAGACCTGACTACTGCAGAAGAAGCTTATGCAGCCATCAGTGAGACAGACAAGGTTGCCTATATACAACATATTAAGGTGATGTTAAATATGGAAAATGAATGTTCTTGTTTTATTCAACCTATTAATGTCCAAGAATTATAGCAATGGATATTTTTTCACAGACAAATTTCTGGGCATGTGTGGGCACATAAGTAATATTTCTGTCTTCAAGGTTGATTACCAGAGTGCATCATCTTTTCCATATTCTTGTTACATAATGCCACTGAGAATCATCAGTGCACTTTCGTCTTTTGGCAAGGCATTGAATGATATCTCTACCCTGCATGCAGTGGGGCTGTATTGGGTCCCTAGACATGCTGGAGTACGAGGAAATAAGATCGCCGATGAGCTCGCAAGAGACGGCTGTCTTACAAAGTTTGTTGGACCTGAGCTGGCCTTGGGAGTCTCTAGGCAGGATACAAGAAAGATTAGACATTGGTTGGATAACCAGCATTAGGTATGGTGGTGAGGTCTTGTTGACACCCAAAGACAGGCTCGAGAATTAATTTAGGGACCCTGTCTGGGTACCAAGGCTAGGTTTCTGTCCTTTAACAGGACACAATTCAGGGCTGTTACTGGCCTTCTTACTGGGCATAATACCCTGAGGAGATTTCTTCATCTAATGGGGCTGTGAGACAGTCCATCGTGTAGGAGGTGTGGAGCAGAGGAAGAAACCTCAGCCCACATTCTTTGTTAATGTGAAGCTTTGGCTTCACTCTGACATGCGTATCTGGGCTCCTTCTTTTTGGACCCAGTGGACATCAAGAGTATAAGTCTGGGGGCCATATGGAACTTTAGCAAAGTAACAGGGCTCCCATAAATTGATATGGGGCACAAAGGGCCTGTTAATTAAGGCCTAGATGCATCGGGACCATGAAGTCGAACCCAATCATATATCAATCAATCCTCTTTTGGCATGAACACAGTTGCACCTGCATTTGCATTGTTGGATACAAGTTTACAGTTGAAACACAAGTACACACAATTCTGTTTTTAGCAATGTCCTGTGACTGTACAGTTGCTACACCTAAAGGACTCTGGTCACTAGTATCAAACAGCATGCAGCATTATTGATTCACATCTGACTTCCTGCAACAGATTAAGATCTGTTGATATATGTATGAAATTAGAGTTTTAGAAGCATTAAAGTATTTTATCATAACTAAAAAGAATAGCACTTTTTTTTTTTTTGCAAATATAATGGTCTTCCTAGGGTCACATTTGAACACAATTTTCAATCAGAACCCAATGAACAATAAATCACAGAAAAATAGCAGAAGTACCTGCTTTCCTTGCATTACTGATCTCACCATTACATTACCAGTTACTTTTAAAGCATACAGTTGAATGCAGTTTAAATGAATATTTGTTCAAAAACAGCATAGTCAAAAAAGAAATAATAGAAAAAGCCTGTGCCACTTGGACTGACATATTTGAGCTTCATTAAGTCTCCTCCCCACCTGTCAATCTGCAAATGGATGTACAAGCAAAGTGTAGCATTCAGCTTCATTTTGCTGTGAAATCTAGTCACACATCTCACAAAAATAATTAACATTAATCCACATTATTCTGCAAATCTGGCACACACATTCATATAAATGTCTTTGCTCAACATTTACCTGGCACAATTAATTGGAATTACAGTATTAATAAAAATCCAACTGGATGCAACAGTAGGCAGTCTGATTTCTATTTTACTGCAAAGCCACTCTACGTGTTTCGGGTGCCCACAGCACCCATCATCAGGAGTACTAAAAACTGTATCCACAGCCTCCAGTGCAGGTCATATCGGTTCAGCTACTTCCGTCCAACATGGCCACGTTGGAGGGAAGTAGCTGTACTGATATTATGACCTATACCGGAGGCTGCGGTTACAGTTTTTAGTACTCCTGATGATGGGTGCTGTGGGCACCCGAAACACGTAGAGTGGCTTTGCAGTAAATAAATATCTGTTTACTGCTGTATCTAGTTGGATTTTTATTAATAATGAATTATGACGCACGGAACCATGAGCATGAAATTAATTGGAATTATGTTGCCAGCTGCATGCTCACACCACTTCCAGTTTGACTTATAATATGCACAACAGTTTACCAGGTTAACCACACAGCATTAAGTGACAGTACATATAGATCATGTGCACTACACAAAAAAAAAAAAAAACACACACACACAATTTTTGCTATTAATTATTAGTATTAGATTTTTATCCCTTGTTGGGAATTCATAAGACAGTGTACGTAAATAAAGTATTTAATTCAAATGCTGCCATATTTTAACAGTACCACATGTAGAATTTCCTGCACTGTTAAAAAAAAGTGGTAATTTCTGTGTATGATTTATCTTCCTTCACAATGTTGCTTAATGTACTGTCACCATTGTTTGCTTCCTCAAATATGTCTGTTTCTTACTATAGGAAATTCCACTCCATACAGCACAGTTGGCAGAGATGGCATTACTTGGTGGAAACATTCAAGATGCAGAGAGCATATTGCTACAAAATGGACTGGTGTTTCGGTCAATTATCATCAATATGAATTTACACAATTGGAACAGGTAACACAATGTATGTGGTATAAAACTGTAAAATGATGTAGTCATACACAACTCTCAATTTATTAGAAGTTTTAGTTCTATTTCTAGCTACATATTTTGGCTCATATACAGAGCCATCTTATGTAACTCCCAAAGCACCAACAATTGTACATACAGACCACTCTGAAGAGTACCCTGAAGATGGCTCTGTATATGAGCCAAAACATGTAGCTAGAAATACAACTAATACTTCTAACAAACTGACAGTTGTGTATCACCATATAATTTTATACCACATATATTGATCATATAAAACACAACGGGGATGTCTCACTTGAAAACAGGTAACACAAACTGCCAGTAACTTCATCGGTTAAATTTGGGTTTAACAATAAATAAATAAATAAATTGAAAACTTTGTACTTTTAAGCCCCGGAACTAAACTTGTGGACTTCAGAGAAACAGTGATAGAATGTGACAAATACGCATGTACATGGACTCAACCCACATTCTGCGTGACTCTTTTGGTTCCCTTCAGTTATCACTAGTTAAATGGGCAACAGATGAACATTCACAGTGGCACTTTATTTGTAATATGTTTTGTGTTTTACATGTTGTAGAGCATTGGAACTAGCCATTAAGCACAAAACACATGTGGACACGGTTCTCTTCTTTCGCAAGAAATATCTGGATACATTTGACAAGCCCGAAACAAATCACAAGTTCATACAGTTTAAAGATGAGGTAAGAAATATTTACACATAGCCTAATATTTGCATAATTGCAGTAGGTTGTAGTGAAATTAAGTTTGAGTTCTAGATAGATCAAATCTCTATATATTTCAACATCATTAGATTTGAAATGGACATGGAACACTAAATTCCCCACAGTTAGCACACACATGCAGTCACTCAAACTCCTAGTTCCACCTCAAAATTTCCATGCACTGTTTGAATGCCAAGCAACCTGTAACCATACTCGTACTAAGGAATGTTCACAAACAAGAAGCAACTGTTAGCTTTGTCCTGTCTGTCAATCTGCATATACCAGGATGCCTCCAAAAGATTTTCACAAATTTCATATTTGGGACTTCTATTAAAATTTGTTAATTCATTTTGACTTTGGTTAAAATCAAACAAAAGTAACATACTCTACATGCAAGGCATTTTGATATTCAATAGTGATTAGTGTATATAATTGAGAAAATGTTTGTTCTCTGTGAGGTATAAGCTTAAGTTCAAGAAATAATTTAGCATCAAACACAGTTTTAAACTTGAGTAACAAGTTTAAGAGATAAAGTTGTAACTCTCCCCACTCTTGATACTCGATGATTCATTGTAAATCTGTTGCTAAGAAATATTAATCTTACTGTGTTTTTCTGAAATGCATTTATTAACTGAACAGGTAGGTGCAATAACAGAGTGAGTTTTCCAGGAGTGTTACACCCTGAAGATATGTCCTGACTAGTTCCCTGCCATGTTATCTACATCTAGAATAGCAGTTAATCATTACATTGCTCATACGTGAAAGCCTCACAACAACTTTCAGGTCACTATCTTTATCGTTGCACCGTGCAGTCTGTAGTTTATTTAATTAATACACCAACAAATGCACACATATTCATTTAATGATCTAAAATTCACATTAAAACACTTAAAACAGCCCTACATGTTTCAATCATACAATCCTCAGGGAGCATACAATGTTCCTTGCTAAAGTTATAGTTTAAAAACACTCAGTAATTTACAACGTTATGTTGAGTTGGTGCTGTGGCAGCATGTCTTGTGTACTGTGTGTCGTATACTGTTCAGAATGAGCCTGGCTATGGATGTGCATTGTGCGATGTATAGCCAGGCCAGTCTCACGCTATACGTCGCACAATGCACATCCATAGCCAGGCTCATTCTGAACAGTACACGACACACAATACACAAGACACGCTGCCACAGCACCAACTCAACATAACGATGTAAATCACTGAGTGTTTTTAAACTATAACTTTAGCAAGGAACAATGTATGCTCCCTGAGGATGATCGTATGATCGAAACATGTAGGAGCATTTTAAGTGTTTTAATGTGAATTTTAGATAATTAAATTAATATATGTGCATTTGTTGGTGTATTAATTAAATAACTTCAGGTCACGTTAATTTTAGTCCTTATGTGAATATTACTTATTAAATACATAACATTTCTATCAAGCCAAAACTTAAAAACCAAACTTGTTGGTTGATGTACTTCCACAACAAAAGTGTAATGGTTTTACAGCCACAATCCATGGCCCCACCCTCAGCTAGGAACACATGCAAGTTTGATGCTGAGTAAGGAAGAGGCTCTAAGGGACAAATCCCATTTCTTAAACTCCTGCTTATATTGTTAATGTGTGCTTAATGACCTCTTTCTGTAGGTCGAACTGGATGCTGAGAAAATAGCACATAAGATAGATATGGAGTATCAGAGAGAGTTACAGAATGGCTGAAGCAGCTACACAGAGAGACAGATAGAGAGAACACAAAGGAACAGCAGTTATAATATGTGTGATGTAATATCTGTTGCACATAAAGTTCATTTGTAAATCTCCACAAGAACAGTATGCCAGAGTCATGTGTACTGAAGTGTGACAAAGATGATGTGGACAACAGGTTCATATTATAAAGAAATGCAATCCAAAATAAACTATATATACTGCCATAACAGGGATATGTGCCTTCTGTGGGAAAATCTGAAACACATACTTACGGCAGTTAGCATGTCTGTATTTTATTTCAGTTTAAAATCTATACATCACTTGTGTGTTTGTATTGTATTATGTCTGTACAACCAGATCTTAACATATTTAATGAATAATGTATGCTGCATGTTTTCATTTAGTGTACATAATTCATCACCCTTGAATGAACTGTACAAAGGTTAAAATTCACAATCATGAAATATACTACAAGTACTATTATACTGAATATCTCCTACAGAGAAAATATGTAAACAATTAAAATCAACAATCATTAGTGTACAATATTTCAACATTTAATATTAAAGCATTTGTCTTAATGAAACATATCAATCTTACCTTTCCCAGTATCCCACTGAAAAGTTGCAATGCCTAGGGAAGAATTATTCATCTTGGTAAATCAGTTTAGTTCTTGTGGGGTGAGGGAACTGCAATGGTTGAAACCAAGTTAGGTAAGCCTGTAGTGTTTGCATTTTATCACAGTAATTGATAAATCCTTTTCTTTTAATTTACATACAAATCAATCATCACTATGTATTCAAACTATTTCATAAATGAAATGTGTCAAGGATTTATGCCACTACTCACTCATATGATAGTCAATTACTGTACATACATTATTGTTAAACCTGCCAACTTGCGTGCGCACACACACACACACACAAACACACACATTCACACAAACAGACGATGCATTGGCACTTTCTATGGGCAGAATGTGGCATAATAGTTGGGTTATCACATCATGCATACAGTAATACTGGAAAGTGATTCATTACTTCACAAGCCACTAGTATCACCAGTTTGCAGCCAGGTCTAGCTACCCACTGTGGCACAGAAGTGAGCCCACTATCTGCTACAATATTAACAGACAGACCAATGAAGCAGTGTCAGTCCTGCTCTGGGAAGACAAAGTCAGTCACTGTAATAGCTGCATGAGAGGCATTAAATTCAAACCAAATATATGGTAAGTTTTAAGCAATTTATGGGGCCTGACAAGATGAAACAGCATGCTATATTCCTCCACATACTGTAACATGTAGCAATATTCTCAAGCTCATGATTTATAAAACTAGATAAAGTTTGCTACTGGTTCCATTAAGCGACAGTTCAAAATTATTATATTTAATGTCAAATTATAATGCAGATCCTGCTTCTGGGCAATGGCACAGTATTGTCAAATTCACCTCCAAGACAGTACCATATGGATCTCTGCAGTATCAGCAAAACAACCTGTATCTATAGAGTTCCATCATAGAGAGAGGATTCACATTAACAAACTACCAAAGAAGCTGAATTCTTGATTTACAACCCTGAATAATTGATAAAAATATGATTTAATATAATCTTGATAACATCACCCAATATGTCAACTCCATACCACACAAAAATTAAAAAGCAGTACTGGGGAACACACATATTTGTGGCAAGCTATATACTGTTGTGGCACTGCTAAAAACTTGCACATAAAACTAATGACTGAATCCCTGATGAACCTTTACCCATTCCATTTGTAAATGCAGATGCATTTTCTGAAGATGTCAGCTACAGGTGCCACTGATTCACGTGAACATTTTGACTATAAAAACCTCTCGTTAATATCCATGTTCCTACAGAATGAAATATACCTTAGCCTTGCATTTCTTATGACTGTACATGCAGAGCGGGTTCATTTCTGCAATATGCCACCAGTGTGCTAACAAACTGAAAGTGACAGGAGAGGAACAGGGACAGCCCATCATAACAGGATATCAGCAGTACAGTGGAGTGCACTCAATCCACACTCTTCACAGACCCTTCCTTAATCAGTCATCAACTCTTCGCAGAATTACCTTACATTATGAATAAAATAAAAATGACATACTGTGAAAATATTTGTACTCTCTATCTGAAACTGCCAACAAATAATATATCCTGCTTATTTAGTACATCATATCCATGTGCTGATGAAAATATAATATTAAAAGGTTGCAAAATGTTTATTAAATATACTTTCTATTACTTTATGACAACTAAAGTTATGAAATATAAAACTAGAAACATATTTCAGTGAAACTCTAGTTCAATTTCTAATGGTGCTATGTGGATGCCTGTTATTCTTACCAGTTATGGCAGGAAACAGAAGAAAAATATGAGATGTGATCAGAAAATAAGTTTACAATCCATACATTTTGGGCTCTTTATTTTCACCTCTAACAAGAACAGGTCACATTTAATTATAACTGCTGTCATGTAGTCACCACAACAAATGCACTACTGAATACATCACTGGCTTTTTTAATTCCCTGTAGACATTAATCCATGTCTTGTGCTATCAGCCATAATGTCACAACTGTTACCACAACACCTTCATCTTTAATTTCCGGCTGCCAAGATTTTGCTTCAGCGCTGGAAACAGATAATGTTTGGTGACAAATTCCCCTGATATGACAACAGTGTAGATTCCTTCATACAAAATTATATGCCATGTAAACTTATTTTCTGACCACTCCTCATTTTTAAATGGGGGGGGGGCGGGGGGAAAAAAAAAAAAAAATTCAAAAAAAAAAAGAA
>Ga0136643_10000726_pt1 | contig 37430 bp, 15 predicted proteins | sample TergutLab28metaG_FD_96883 | JGI IMG/M metagenome (GOLD analysis project Ga0136643, IMG submission 96883) | Labiotermes labralis P1 segment gut microbial communities from Petit-Saut dam, French Guiana - Lab288 P1 (version 3) (version 3) | ecosystem: Host-associated > Arthropoda: Insects >...
ATGTGCTGACTGGAGTCTTGGGAAGCAGGCCGTGTGCACTGTGTGCACACGGCCTGCTTCCCGGCTTCCCAAGAGTCCAACCAACACATCAAGTGCTGAAAACCATATGCAGTAACATACGGCCTAGCGCTCCTGAGGATGGGATAGCAGGCAGTGTGCACTGCGTGCACACTGCCTGCTATCCTGCTTCCCAAGACTCCAGTCAGCACATCTAGTGCTGAAAACCATGTGCAGTCACATAAGGTTTAGCGCTCCTGAAGGTGGGCATAATGATGGCTGAAACATGTTGAGCTAATGGATTATTAATAAACCATAATTTGTTGCATCTAGTTGGTCTTACACATCATTTAATTTTCCTCTTACATTATTAAAAGAGAGAAATATTGTATTGAAATTACTTTAGAGATTTTACCATGGAAAAGGCATCCAGTCTAACAAATATAAGTTCGATGTGCTTGGTATTTTATTACACAGAGAACATATAATTGGTTTCTTAGCCAAAATAATATTTTTTTCTCAGAATGTTCTTTTTTTTTAAGTAGAGGATACCCGGCAGTGCCGATTTTATTTACATTTAAAATGTGGTTATTATGTGTGGGAGACAGCTAGCTGTATCAGACGTCAAGATTTTGACGTCGGGTCGCTTTTCATTATACAGTAGAAACTTCTGTTTAACCAGACGACTTGAGCTGTAATAATTAAAATACTGAGTAAATGGTTTAACAGGTCATGGCTACATATTAATAAATATAGATTTGGGCAAAATAATAAACTTATAAAGAATTTATCAATTATTAATTATGTATTTCCCCTACATTTCTTGATTTTTGTTGAGAAATACATTAAATTCCTTTAGTCGCTGTCTACAGCACTGTATCTCTCGCTGTGGATAAAAGCTTTCCGTGTGATAAATTTGTCATGCTTGATGTATCGATAGAAGAAATGCGTTTTATTACTTCACCCGAAGAACACCTATGATTCATGGCTGGTTCACAAAATAATATCAAATCGAATTAATAATCTCTGAAGCAAGTATTTGTGGTAGGGTTTGGAAATAAAGATTTTCTTCAAATTTTACATGGACTCTGTCATTTTAAAGGGAAAAATAACAATATATTTATGTAAAATTAAATAAATATTGGATGAATAACACAATAGGTGTGACACTTCAAATTCTCAAGGAAATGAGGTTAGTTAAATATGGTTGTCTTAAACCGTGGGACAGCTAAGAACAATGAGGCATGTGCTGTAAGATGTTACCAAATAAATCTTCAAGATTCTCCGTGAGTTTAACTGGTTCAGAATAGAGCCCAGGTGGTGGAGCTTTACAAGGAATAAATGAAATTTAGGGTGCCTTGGAATGAGGGAATTGTTTGTATAGATGAGCGACTGCGCTCTTCTGAAAAAGAATACGTCTCCACGCAGCTAGTTGTAATTAGTAGAAAGTTAGATATATAAGTACTGCCATTTTGAGTGCAGCTTCATCTATTTATGGCGATAATTTTTTAAGCTATAGCGCAATTTACTTTATTGTTACAGTTATTGTTATTTTTAACTTTATTTTTATTGTTACAGAAAGACCGGCAGTAGATAAATTTGTTTAATTTTTGCTATGTTTGAAAATCCCCATTTCCTACTGTACTTTAAGTATTTCTTCTACTAATTCAGGATATGCTTTAAAACCTGTAGCGCTATTTTTCCCTGAAATTCTGTTTATAAGTTAAAAGTACCTCTTTCAGTTGATGGCATCTTATATTCGACGAAATAAAGGTATACCCAAGTGTCGAATATGTTAAGAATTTTAAAAAATAGCAAAATACTTCATGTAGTGTGTACACCATTATGATATATTTTATAAACCTCGAATGATGGCTGTTTAGAAACTCTTCTTGATCTTGTAATTAAAGCCAACATGGTGCAAAAGTTTTCTTAGTATGTTTATTTCTTTTCTCTATATGTTTTCGGGTGACTATGTGCCCATCATCAGGAGAAACAACTGTATTTATGCGACACTTGGTACTTGTTATTCTGTCTGATATGCATACCAGACAGTTATCCATAGAGAATAACAAGTACCAAGTGTCGCACAAATACAGTTGTTTCTCCTGACGATGGGCACATAGTCGCCCGAAACATGCAGAGAAAAGAAATTAACACACTGAAAAAATTGTGCACCAAATTGGCTTTATTTACAAAATTATAAAGGGATGCACGATCAACAAAACATAAAACTCTACTTGAATTTATATGAAAAATAGTCCTGTGCTTTAATTATGTTTGTCCTGTTGCTTTCCGTTTTAAGTGCGCTTTAAGCTCGTTTAATTATTGAGGTTATGTAGCGCTGCTATAACTATTGTTAACGTTTTAACAATTTAATGAATTTTCCGTAAAGCTGGCAAGGACATTATACCTGCCCCGTCTGACAAGATTCACTTGCCTTGAACGCATATTTCCTAAGGAAGCCGAAGTTTGTCACATTGTGAATTGTGATGTTAACGTCTTCTTAAATATATGTTGAATTCCGAGACAACGATCTTGAGAGTTTGGCTGCTTGCATCAGTGCCTAACAGCCCTCCTGTCACCCCTCATGAAAGTAAAATCGAGCAAGTAGGATTTTGTGTTCTTGATAATGAAAGTACAAAGGAGGCGTTCAAATACTTAGAATGGGATTTGGAGGGGGTAGGGGAGGCGGGTAGAACGCCGTGTTTTGAATCGCTAAGCTGTCGTACACAAGTGCTCTCAATTCAATCAGTCTTGAAAATGCGGAAGCATATGTAGGCTTGCGGAGGTAGACCACTTTAGAAGAGAGCTTCCTTATGAATATATATAGAACATCATGCTAGAAACTTGAAGTTTATCCTAAAGTGCTTTTCGGAGTGGGTCTAAGGAACAGCATTCAGCACCACTTGCTGTGTTCTAAACCTTACATAAATGATAAATGTGGGAATATTAACTAAGTTAGATGTAACTGAAAAATAACCAATGACACAGAGACCGCTACTGCCACAGATATTTATCCATTTTGCATTTTAATGCACTAATTATTTTTTAGCAATAAATAGCACAGCAAGTAGAGAGTTTCGGAAGAACCGTTCTTTATGTCCGTGAACTACACTTAAATACGATGTCTGTATGTTTACTTATTGTTAACTGAGTGAGAAATAATCAGGCATTTCATTTTAAAACAAATGAATTGCTTTGAGTAATTTAAACAGAATTTTAGATCGCTGCCGTTAATTCAGTGATGGACATGGAAAAAGCGAACGTGCTCATATTTTTGCCAATATACATAAAATTTCCATATACAAAAAATTAACTATTTTTTAAAGTCTATTAACGCACTGTGTAATATAATATTACATTACGTAGTTTTTAGTCAGTAAAAGTATTTATGTGCTCCACTTTCGTCAAGATAAAATCCAATTTTAAAATTTCATATCATTTGTGATTTGATAGACTTTTTTTTTTTACCAATGTCTGTTACAAATTCTTTTAACTACAAACACAAACGAACACAGGGAAAGCTGACACACGATACATCACTGTCCGGAGTTATACTAGAATCAGCGAGCCCAGATTTCAAGCAGTCTTATTTATTACGCGTTACAAAAAGTGCTGTCCTTTTGATAAAGTGCCCAACCGAACATAGTTTTTCATACCTTGACAGCGCTAGTAGGCCTATACATCCTCATTGTTGAGGTTTCGTTATCACACTCAGACACACCAAACTCGGTAGGAATTCTCTGGACGAGTGATCGGTCCGTCGCAGAGCCTCTCTACCTGACAACACCTAAAACTTACAAGAGGCACACATACATGCCGCCCTCGGGATTCTAACTAATAATCCCAGGAAGCAAGCGGAAGCAGGCCCACGCCTTAGGCTGCTCAACCACCGGGATCGGTACCCGCAGATCATAATGCCTTCGTTGTATCCACCAATAACATCAAGCATTTTAGCACTTTACGAAGCATATTTCATTGTGTATGTCGCACATACCGGTAGGCCTACTGCATGTCAGTCAAGGCAACTGTCGCTGATTGTTCAAAGAATCAAACGAAATATAGCAATATACAGTGGGTTAACTGCCCTATTATTTGACGTTACGCGATAAATTGAATAATTTTTCCACGCCTTATAAAGGTTTAAAATCAGTACACGGGGAGGAAAACACTTTTGTAACATTACTGAGGTTTCATTTTGATTATTGAATTCAATTTTCGTCAGCTAAATTTGATACTTTTAAAGAGTGGTAGTGTAAATAATTTCGAGGAATTAATCATTAGTTACAAAATTTCGGAGGATGAACTCGGATCAAAATAAAATGTTTTGGCGACTTATTTCCTCCTGCAAAACAATTCTTTGTTGTTGCGGGCGAAGCAGTTCCTTGAAACGTTGTTTACAGGAAATATCTAAAATAACTGACCGCAAATTCAAACTGACGTGGCTCGTCGACTTAGAAGGTACCGTTTATAAGATTTCGATGGAATGATACTAACTAGAAAAAAATTAAATACTCTGGAGAAAGATCTGTAGCAGTGTTAATTTGATTACCATTAATCCCAAACGGCGTTTCCTAGGATCGAATCCTTGCCTCCATGATTAGAGATCGGCTACTAACTGTGTGATCCATGACAAAGACCTTATGGCTTTCTAATACGGAAAGATTTTGCACACCTCAACTCCAAGGTCAGAGTTCATACCGCAGGACACTTGGTGATTTTCAGACATGTGGACTCGGAACATAGGTGCATAAACTTACTTCCACGTGAAAAAAATTATTTTAAATTCTATCGTTATTCTGTTTCCATGCAGCAAGTCATTCTTACAGTCACAGATACGAAAACCAAAGGTGCTGCAGTCAGTGGCAGTCATTTAGTCATTACTGTGGGAAGAGATACGGTCTACAAATTTGATGTTTGTGTGACAGTGCTTCATCGATACAATAATATAAACAGCCGACTAGATGCAACAATAATAATTTTATTAACAATTTCAATCAGCTCAACATGTTTCGGGAGATAATTTCGCCAATCCTCAGGAGCACTAGACTGTGTTTACAGCTTGTGGTATAAAGCACAGACGATGCTGCCTGCTGGTGACCACCTGCAAGCAGCATCGTCGGTGCTTTATACCACAAGTTGTAAACACAGTCTAGTGCTCCTGATGATGGACGAAATTGTCGCCCGAAACATGTTGACCTGATTAAAATTATCATTGCTGCAACTAGGACTGATTATATTATTATACAGTCTACAAGTATGGTGCAACATTATGTAACATATACGGGCATCTAGTAAAATTGTCCAATCGTGCATCCATAAATGGAGCGGCAACCTATGTGAACAGCAGCTATAGATGTGAATTTATTTTAAAATTTCTGTGTGCTCTTTGGAGAAGACTGTCCCTACTACTTCTTAAGAGGAAGGAGTTGTACTGTAGAGTGGCTGGGACAAGTAACGTCGGTTTGTTGCATTCTATGGAAAAAATCGACTGCATCTTCGTGACTTAAAAAAACAGATTTTAGTGAAACTACAGTGCTTCGGAATTTTGTATTTTGTTTCACGTATTTAAAATTAATCATCAAAGAACTGTACATTTAAAAATATGTATCCTGAATTACTGATCAACTACAATGATTTTTATAATTTCGTGTTGAGAGATTAAACAAAAAGTTAGGTTACTCTTTTGTGCAATTTTTTTGGTAATGTTAGCGTAGCTTTGGTTTTGTGGACTGTATTTCTTATTTTTCTCCACTGTAACATAACTGAAGTTTACTTTTTGTTGTTTAAGAAACTACTACATCCCTGACTTTCATTCTGGTGAAACTGATCAAGTCCTGTCCCTGTATATGTTACTTGATTCTCAGACACTTATTTCCAATTATTCCTTTAATTAGGTACCAAGACAAATGCAAAAAGAAGCTTTTATTTAGAGTTCTAGAAAATTGTAGGGAATGAGTTTAAGTGTATGATAACATTGCACTAACAATGCACCATAAATAGCTTGAATTTACGAGAAGAGAAAACTTTTCGTCGGACCTAATAAGATGTCCTGTTATGTTATTGGATAATTATCATGTTTGCTTTACAACATACGTTTCGTTATACAAGAAATTCGAACGAAGTCGAAACATCAGTAAGGGTTTCACAGAATTCAGACTTTTCCACGAGAAGTCATTTGTGAGTTAAATATAAGGAAATGTTTGCGAAATCCGTTTTAACGTACTGAAAATAGTCCATTGTATGATAATATGGTACAGATCAGAGTTTTTGGAAAGAAGGGAGGAAACATCTAGGGATATATAAATATCAACGTGAATTTTTCATGGTAACCATCAATTGACATTATTACTTTGATAATTCAAGGAGGTTGAGTTGGGTGTACCGTCTATTGTGTATAGAGAAAATAAACACGCACAAATTTCTGGTTAAAAAGAATCATTGTGATCCGAGGCAAAATTCGAACACAAAAGATAAAGATGAGACACCGAAAATTTTGAGAATAAGGTAAGTTGTTAGACTTAGTTAACATTGATAAACGTTCTTGTTACTGTGTAAGTGATTTTAACAGAAAATTTCTGCTACAGTTTTCTGGAATATGGCTCTTCGGTGATATGTAATTTTTTTTATCAATATTCCTGGAACAAATTACCAGTAAACACGACAGCGTAAGCCTAAAGACCATAACTTTTACGAAGATGTCTTTGAAAACCTCAAAATCCACACTTTAAGTTACGTCAAATTTTTAAGCTTTCTCTGAATACGATTTTTTAAAGCTTATTCATTCGGCCTACTGCGCACAATGTTAACGGTTATTAAATGTAGTTGCCGTGGCACATTGTATATAAGACCTCTAAGGTGCGCAGACTCGGTCGGCATAAGGTAAATTTGTCCCTGTTCAGACCATGAAGTGGAAGGACAACCACTCACATCGGTGCCAAATGGAGGCGAGTTGTCAGGTTTATGCTCTGGCCGCTTTATGCCCGAGGAAACGGTCCCTGTAAACGTTGAATAGGAGTCTAAGGTTTTCCATCCCGAAGTGTTATAACATATAAATACAATTTATTATTCAATAACACAACACTTTATTTTATGTACAATAAAAAATTTATTGTCAGGACGACATGTTTCGACCTTTATTATGTCATCTTCAGGCCCTCTGAGAAAACAGAACCAAGAGCTATTTATATTTCAATATATTGTGGGATCCCACAATGCATTGAAATATAAATAGCTCTTGGATCTGTTTTCTCAGAGGGCCTGAAGATGACCTAACAAATGTCGAAACATGTCGCCCTGAAAATACACAATTTTTATTGTATATAAAACAAAGTGTTGTGTTTTGACTGACACGTTGTATTTATATAGTTGAATAGGAGGTTGGGTAAGGTCAGGAAAACTCCGTCGTCATACATACTACGAGAACTGTTAGTCCGCAATTTAATATAGTTTAATTAAAGAATCTAAATATGTGTACACATTCCTTTGCTTGCTGTGTAGAAGTTCTATAAATGTAGGAATAACATTTTGAACCTTCTGATTACGGGGTATTGTTCTTGTAAATTTACGGAAGGGAAAATATTTTACTGCAGCTTGGCTAACATTGCAGTGAGGGTTTCAATTGCAATGTATTAAAAGTTTTATTGAAATCCTCTTGTTTTAAACAAATAATTTACCTACGAAGAGCTTGCGGGAAAGCATTTTCTTTAAAATAAAAGTGTTTTATGTAGCAGATCTGAAAGTAGTGCATTTATATTGCATTTCGCGTAACTTATATCTGCCGTACGTGCAGATATTTATACAGTAGTTTTGCCTTCCTGCTTATTCCCTAATATGTGTAAAGGTTTGGTAGATAAATAAATGAAGATCACACATTCTGGGGCCTTCTTTTTACTGTAAGTTGCAAAAATGAACGCAGGCCAAAGAAGCAGATTCCGTTCAAAAGTTTTATTATCCAAATAAGTTACCAGATATTGAGACGCAATAATAAATGTATTCTTTTGGTGGGTAACTGTTTATTCAATATAATATAATTTTAAACACCATTTGAGGCAAACAATATCGTATTTACAAAACTGTAACAGGAAAATATATGCGTCGATTCTGAATATTGATGCATATTAAAATATTTTAATTTTACAATATTTTAATATTGTAATATTTCAATAATGGATACCTGTTATAATTATAAAAACGTGCGTAACTTAAAGAATAAGTTTCAATATGAAGTACGAAAATTCAATTAAATAAGAAGGATTAAAATTAACTGTTAAGGATAAGCGGCGATTTATACACTATTTTGTAAATTGCTATACTGATGATGTATTGGGTTTAGAAACTAAGTGTTCTTATTGTAACTTAAAAATGAAGATATTGTTTGAACTTCATAATGTTGGGGAATGTAGTCCATCTGGTATGGAATGTCTATACTAAAATTTGTTTTGCTTATTTAGTTTTGTTTCGGTCTAATATTGTACCAATTTGCACGAAGTCTACTTCGAACTCTACCAACTTACGAATTATTGTTGTGTTGTATTGTTGTCAAGCCCCTCAGTGCTTGTAGGAACATGACGCAGGTTTTAGAAAATATACGAATGTTACATTTGTCACGGATTTTAAATGTGCAAACGTTTAGTACAATTCATAGCGTGGATATTTCCGTCCTAATGGTGTAAAATTTCTTATGCTGTGTTGCAAAAGGACATGTACCTAACTTCGCTACGTATTGTGGGAATTTCTGCCATCCTGAGGCGTGGCTTCTCAAATATCGCATTACAATGTAAAATATTATAAAACCTTGAAAAATAATAACCTAGAGGTAATATTCATATAATTACTAAAACTGGTGCATTTTGTTATCGTTGAACAGGGTTTTAGTTGTGAATTATTGTGGCTTTTCTCTCTCACTATTTACAGTGTTTGAATTAATTATAGCGCGACGATGTCATTAAAATTTCAAAATATTTTTGTCTCTTTTTTATTTATAGTCTTCATTGTTTGAGTGTCAAGTTCTTATTTTTGTGTTGTTTCTTGTAGTTTCAATGGTGGAGTGTTGTTGACATTTTTATTTCTAATTGTTATTTTACGGTGCTGTCAATTGCTAGGATTGTTCCATATCACTAATATATAATCAAATGAATACGAAGCTTTCACAGGAGGATACTAGCAGAGAAAATAAAAAAACGCGGAGAGAAATCTATCCCAATTCCGGTTTTTACAAACACAGATCCCACACGAATTAGCTTGGATAGTACCAGATCCTACGCTTGAGAGCCCGGCATCCACCCTCCAAGATAATGGCACGGGTAAAAGTGTCCTTGTCTCTCCATATGTACGCTTCGTATTTGGCAATGATCGGTGGGTTTAAGGATAGTCATAGGAATACCGTGTGGTGTGCGTCTTTATAGTTTCAAATGTAGTGAATTTACCAAGTAACGTGTATGTCTAATGGCATAAAACTGACTTAAGGTTTAACAGACAAAATCTAAAATTTATCATTTTTATGCCAGTACACCATTGCTCGCAAATTTGATGGAAGTATCACGATATGCTTATAAACGTAATATAATATTAAAAAGTGTATGTCAGCAAAACCATTTTATTACTCAAGGTAATTATACAGACTACATGTTTCGACTATAGATTTGTCAAATTCAGGACTGTTTTTGTCATTTGAGTCGCAAGATGCTATGCACACTTTGGGATCCCATCATGTTTACATCCATGGAATACATAAAATTAAATCATTTGTCTCAAAGGGTGTGACGTGCAAATTGTGTTTACAACAGTGGGATACATAAAATTGGACCATTGTCTCGTAAAATGTGTTATACAAATTCTGTTATAGAAAGTTAAAATATATAAAAATCTTAAAATGGTATATTTTTGTTCACTGTTTTACAAATATAAGTTCCGTTACAGTCTGGTTGTTTTTGGAGCTATGGGATAGTATATATCCCGTATACCGTTTTAAGATTTCTGTATATTTTAACTTTCTATAACACAATTTGTGTAACACATTTTAGGAGACAATAATACAATTTTATGTATCCCACTGTTGTAAACACAATTTGCACATCACACCCTTTGAGATTTAATTTTTTGTATTCAATGGATGTAAACACGATGGGATCCCAAAGTGTCCATTTTATCTTGTGACTCAGTTGACAAAAATAGACCTGAAGATGACTAATCTATAGTCGAAACATGTAGTCTGTATAATTGCTTTGAGTAATATAGTAGTTGTGCTGACGTACACCTTTTAGAATTATATTACACAATTGCTCGTTACGCGAAAATTGACAACGTATAGCTATTATCATACACTTTACTGACTCAGATTGCAGTCATATGTGCTGCAATAACCTGGCGGGATGTCAATGTAGGTGAAGAAATGCCTCCCTCAAACTTTATGTATGAAGGCGAAGCCAGAAGTCTCTTTCAACTTCTCTGAGAACTAAACGTAAATGTGTAGACAGCAGACTTCTCCGAAACATTGCCTCCTCTTTATCAAATTACACGTCATAAGTTATAATAAGGCCACAAATTTAATACTCACTGCAGTTGGAACCTCAAACCTCAAACCTCACGTAATTTTACTTGAGGTTTAATAATCTTCAAACAAATTGCAAGCAGAAAATAACACATGCAGTTATGTGGAAAGAATGTTGATTGTTTTGTTTTACGTGATCGCGTTTTAACAGTGGCTTAAAGAAAATATGGTAGAATAAGTACATTAGTCAGGGACTATAAATTGGAGGGCATATTGAAAGCCATATGGTGTCTTATATATTGCCAAACCAGAACGGTTGAAAAGTAGCAGCTCTGCTGTCATGAATGGAGGTAAATATGCTGGCGAGCCAGGAGCGCATTATTGCTAACACATCTTGCTTATATCTGCATGTTCGAACGGTAGGCCTGTAGTTGTCAAGAGTGACTGACAAAACCCTAAAAACGCGTCGTCATGACCGATCGTTAAGCAGAGTTTAAATTCCGAGATCTCCCAGATACGATCTAAAACCACCGTTTGTGCATTTGATCTTCTGTGAAGAACTCGGCTCAGGGGAATTTGCTTGAGACAGCGACCGGTTTGAAAGAAGACATTTAAGGCAAAAAGAGACTAATCGGCGGAATGGCTAATTTTAATTTTAAGAAAATATGTGCCTTTTTGGCCTTGTTATGTCTGACATACAGAACACACAAAAATTTGTTAAGGTAATGTGTAGAAATATATGTGTTGAAAACTGGGGTAGCAGTGTTGTTAGAATGAATAGACTAAGCTCTGGGCTATCCAGTTATCGATTCCGGGTAGAGGCAGGATATTATTCTTCTCTTTAAAACGTCAAGATCTCTTCTGCGTCCCACCAGAACTTATGTTCAAAGGACAGCGAGAAATTTTTCCTTGTAGATATATCAGTCAGGATGTGATTTTTACCACTAATTGATATCTACTACCAAGATTATGAATGTGTAGAACTGTGCCTTTTCTCCCTTTTTGTGCCTTCACGACGGGTACAGGAAAACATTTATAACATCTTCTAAATATGGATTTAAGGGCCACGGATGTTTGTGTGAATATATTTCACGCTTTTTAAATTGAATGTTGAATGTGGGTATGAGGGGATGCATGATTTATTAGTAAACAAATGTGAAAACATAAAAGTAATTTTAAGTTGCATTTTCACTCTCCATTCAATTCAGTTTTTTATAATTGGAAAACAAGCATGAGCTTATAATATTGGTAGCAGTAATTTTAATGTATGCTTTGCATGGTGGGTAGGTTTGCCTGCAGTAGTTGACATAGTATTTCCATTTCAAAAGATATTTGACTGAACGTGTAAAAGTATATTAGCCTGTTTATAACAGGCTGGGGTCTGGACGTTATCCTGGCCGGTATAGCTACTGGCTACGGGATGGACGGTAAGGGGATCGAATCTCTGTAGGGAGATATTTTCCGCGTTCCTCGAGACAAATTCTGGGCCCACCCAGCCTCCTGCAAAATGTGTAACAGGTCTCTTTGCCTAAGATAAACCGGCCGGGGCGTGGCTTTGGCCACTCACCCTCATTTAGCGCCGAGGGTAAAGAACGTGAAGAGCTATACCTTTTTTCCCATCGGGGTTTCTATATCCTGTTAAGGGAAAACCTTATCTTTACATAATTTTAACGTGATAGATATATATCTAACCTTTGTAGGTAGCTGTAGATACGCGTATCTTTCATTTTAACTTTAAAAGTACTATTTTACTAACAGAATTATTTTGTGAAATTTATTTTCTTCTAAGGAAAAATGTAACTTTTTACCTGTAAAAATGATTTAATGATTTGTCGAGTGATTGCAATGGAGATATTATGTGTTTTCTGCAGGTAAGAACGGATTTTGAAATACTTATAAAGCAGCGGCACAAGAGCGTTTAAGATGTAGTTCATATTTTTCAAATGAGTAAGGGTGAGCTAAACTCTATGCACGTGACGCATTTAGTTTCAAAATCGATATTAATAAACATCGCTGTTTAATGAATACTACGGGTGTCTACTACTACTCCACGAATTTTTTAGTATTTCGTATTTTTTAATGTAGTTTCAATTACTGATGCGAGTAAAATGACTCAATGTCACTGATCTTGCCATCAGGAGTAGACTATCAAACCTTCAAAAGAATGCGTTCCTCCTTAAAATTCTTAGTTTATCAAATTCACCGAACTACCCTTCTTCTAATATCGTTTTGATTAAGTGTAATATAATTCTCACTTTTCAATTGTTTATGTTCTGCATTCATTTTTAAAAGATACATCGTTTTCTAATGTCCGTTAAATCACTTATTTAAAATACACTTTATTAATCCGTGGATCAGGTCTCGCCCATCTTAAAATTTCTGTATCAACATAATATATTTAGACACGAATATAAGCTGTACCTTTGCCAGTTACTTAATTCTTAACACAAAGAGCCATGTGGGTTCATCCGCTATGGTAAAATATTTCGTTTCGGGTAACTTTATCTGTACTGACATCCCAGTTACTTTATCTGTACTGACATCCCAGTTATTCGGTTTCCTGATGATTAGAACAGAAATTGTTCTCGAAATGTCTCTTTACTCGTCGTTCAGACACCTGAATTAGCTGTTAATCTGGGAAATATCTACTGACTAACGTTTCATTTTAGGAATCTATTTTCATATGAACTTCCGTACCTTTTTTTTTTTAGCGTGATAGGCCAAATTTCAACAGCACGTTTCTGTACCAAAGAGATTATGGAGTTGCTGTAAGTGTATTTTAATCTCAGACTGTATTGGAAAACCTAAAGCTAGTAGAATATTTTTCCTTAATTTAATAACTAAATTATAGTCAGTGATAGTTGTTGCAGTCCTCTGGGAGGGCTTTCAGAGGTATAGTTTGTGCCCTTCTATTATGTTCTAGGTCAAAACATTGTAAACAAGTCAATCTGAATTAAGCAATTTAATAATCATTGAAAACATGAATATAAATTTTTAAAGACATTCTGAAACTCGTGTGATTAAAATGCGAAACATTGCTTCGAAATGAAACGCAATTAATTTATTTCGAAAACTTTTACGTCACTCTCAGACGATGATGTCAGTTGTGACGTATCTGCTTAAAACAGGTACGTTCTTAACGCCATCTGGAAATAGTCCAATATAAAGTAAAACTTCATAGAGTTTTGTTTTGTATTTACACTTCAGTTAGAGTGATACATAATAATAACAGACCTACAAGGTGCAGTTTAATTCAATTTCACAGGTGTAGTGCAAAGAGAAGCTTCATGTCACTTTAATACGTAACGTAGAACTTGTGTTGGATTTCTGCGAAGTTGTATACGTCACTTCTTTTTTTATAACAGACATATAAATTAGAATTTGTGATTTTCATAAAGTTGCTTTACTAGCTTCTCTTTCGCAGAACTTAAGGTTTTATAGCGGCATGAAATCCGGGTCGCTATTCACTGTCTCATTTCTCTCTAAAATTCCACGCAACACCCCAGTAAGCAGTACAGGACTTTTGTGGTTTCTGCAGAGTAGGTAAATGGTAGACATAAAGGGAGTACACATGCTACTTTTAGGAAGCGGAGGTTTTAACATTCAGATTAGTGAATTTCTATGTACGTATATCTGTCACGTAGACATGTCCAGGAGAATAAATTTTTGTAGTTGTTCTTGGGCCATTTTTTATTAGTCTGGCCCCTGAAAATTATATTTTTATTAAAATTGAAATTATTATTGTCCTGCTTATTTTTAATATCCCCTTACCGGATGTAGAAGATAGTACCAATTTTTACCGTTTATAAACACGATTTCTAAGAAATTTTCTTAGTTCCAAATTATACTTACAACTGTGGTTTTTAAGATGTCTTCTTGTCGGAATATTTGTGTAGTTTTATGCAGTAACTCCATTGGAATGCTGGAATAGTATCTGAATTTAGGCTAGTTAAATTGTTTCACATCTTTTCTAATTTATTATCCATCCTCCTCTCCGTTGAGCTACCAGCTGTGTCAATCAGGCGTGATGTCCCTACCCATTACATAAACCACTCAGTTAACAGCGACACTGCAGCGGTAACTCCCTCAGGACACTTGATGCCAGCCGTAAATATTTTAGAAAATCTCTATACGACGTATTTAGCTAACAATCTTCAGTTGCCTCTAAACGTGGGTTTTTAATGTTAATAAAAATCCAACCAGATGCAAGAGTATGCAGATATTTATTTACTGCAAAGTCACTCTACATGTGTCACTCTACTTCCCTCCAACGTGACCTGATTAGGCCACGTTGGAGGGAAGTAGCTGCACCGACATTATGACCTGTACCGGAGGCTGCGATTACAGCTTTGGTACTCCTAATGATGGGTGCTGTGAAACCCGAAACATGTAGAGTGACTTTGCAGTAAATAAATATCTGCATACTGTTGCATCTGGTTGGATTTTTATTAACATTGAATTACGATGCACGGAACCATGAGCTTAAAAAAAGTGGGGTTTTCTTTGCGTCGTTTCCAGTTTCGTCACCATTATTTCCAAAATATTCTGCACTGAACATTTCTATTTTTGTCCCTTAAATTATTTAAACCACCACAGAAGTTAAAATGTGTCATTTTAAATTTTTTCGTTGATGCGTCCCTTTGCCTAGTTTCGAATTTCAAAAAATAAGTGGTAAAAGTGGCAGTCGACATAACATGGGGACCCACTTGTTCAAAACTTAGTGATTTTGGAAGTAGCACATACTCTTCTACTGAAATTTATGATAGGCTAATCTCTCAGACCTAAAGCTACGTAAAAATGTTGTAATTAGGTAATAATTAGTATTTCGCCGACGGAGATTTTACTGCTTAAGAGTTATTAAAATGTAATTGGAAGGTTCTTTCTGAAAACTAAAATTTCTTTATAAATACTTATTCTTTTATCTAGCTCTTGCATTCAGGAGAACTCTCAGGCGTACAGCGAAGTTTTAACGAATGATGATCATGTGTGAAGAAGGACGCAGTTCCAGCGCAATTAACTGAGTCACACACGTGCGCACCACCAAAAAGACTCATTTATATTCACATCATCATAAACACACCCCAACACAAAATTATCAGGAGCTGTATGGACCTCTCTAAATGACCTCGACTAAACTCGAAACAAAGACAGAAAGGCCTCATGTTCCAAATAGGCTCAATTTACACGGTTAGCAGCTTAAGTTCAAGTAGTAATGGAGAATTCTGCAAATGTTTTATGCCACTAATGCAGGAGCTATGCCGGCAAAATTATGAAAATATTTAAAGCTCAGAGTGTTACAATCGTTTCCGTTTTCGAAGAACAGCTAATTTAAACGTATCTAATAAACTGTTTATTAAATTTGTGTATTTCATTTAACGCTGATTTGAACAAGTTTCAAGGCGTTATAGATTACAATAATCTTGTTCAGTTTGAATTATAAACAATTCATTTAAAATATAAACATTTGTTTAAAAATATGCTGTCGAATTTTACGGTAGAATGTGTAGTAGCAGTTTTGAAAATTTAATGGTTTTAAAATGATTTGTCAACTCTCTGCTGTATTGATTTTCTTATTCTTCTTTTAAATATTCAGATTTGTTGGCTAGTCTTTCTGAGTGCTGGCATAACTGAACGTACCTCTTCTCAGAAGACTAAATTCTGAAAATGATTTCACTTTTTAATAGCAGAATTATTAAAAATGATTATATGTATGCATACAACGTGTGCTCAACGATATAACTACTGTATTTCGTTTGCACAAACATTTTAGCCTTTACACATCAAAACTTTTAGGACTGGTTTTTGTTTCTGACGTCAGCAAAACGTTTTGCTTACTGAAAGTTTACCTTGGTTACATCTCGTAAAATATTCCTTGAAATGCGATTGGAACAAAGCAAATACACGTGTGATTTCAGGCTTCCACTACTAAGTAGATGGGAACTGCGTTCTTCTGGGTTGTTACGCGGCGAATAGAGGTCATTTTCTTACCATTTCGGGACAACTTATCGGTCCCATCTTCAGGGATCAAGAACACAAAAAAGGGAAAGGATGGGACCGATAGGTTGTCCCGAAATTTCGGTACGAAATTACCACTAATCGTTGCGTAATAACCCAGAAGAGGGCAGTTCTCAACAGAGACGGATAAGGTTCTTATTCCTGGCTACTTACTGCTTATCGGTAGATCATCTTATCTTTAAAATTTATGACGTCAGTACTACAGATATTAAATCACACAAGTTCTTTAAACTTAGTTTTGAACAGCATTTTGCTGTAAACTAAAAGTCTTGGAATATATGAGCTTCAGGTCACAATAAACACCATCCGAACTCTCGCGCAAATTTTGAAGTAGGGCCGGAGGACTACAGCCATTCTCAGAGTAAGAATTTGAAGTTGTGAACGGCGGCAGATTCTTGAAAGAAATACATGTTTTGATTACATTTAGGACCTAAGAAATGAAAAAATGGACATTACAGTTGTAGAAGAGCTGATATGGAAACGGGGCGTGACCGTTGGAATTAGATTGCACTGGTTGAGGTCAGGAATTGAAAGGATGTCACGAAGATGGGTATGAAAATCTGGATACTACAATACATAGTTCAAATCCTGGTCAGTCGCTGTGAAAATTGCTGTAGAAAATTAGTGCTAGTTCATATGTTTAAAAACTGATAAAATTCACCAATTACTGTACAATAAAAACATCACAAAACACACTTCCTATCAGATAGTACATTCTTCAGCTGGACGAGAGTCTTTGGAACATTCATTGCTATGTATGTTTATATACAGAGCTCAGGAAATATACTGGTTATAAATGTGTAATAGGGGAGCCTTGTCGTTGTGTGATTTTAGTATTGCAGCAATGTGGACGTGTAATTTGAATTTTAACATTAAAAGAATTTGAACTTTTGTGATGGAATTGTGTGGGCGAATAGTGCCTGAAGTACTTGTTGGACTTAACGAACATTTGTTGCTGAGAAACTCCCTGTTGATGGCACCTTGATGCCGAAACATGTATGAGTTGACACCTGATATGAAGTATATTTATGACTTATTTTATTGTAATGTAATTAGTGAATTTTTGGGGTTTTTTAAAAATATGGAATATGAGAAAATTCACGTCATGAAAGGCACAATGTTTAAAGTGGTGTTAGGGCACGTTTCCTCCGTGTGTTCACACTTTGCCCTCTCTGTATCGTCTTACCATTGGTCCATGCTTATTGTTTATCTATCGCAGGCGATTTGTAAGCTTAGCAGGTCGCAGCACCCCTAATAACAATATCTAAACTCTATAAAAACAGGAAATCTATTGACTGATCTCTAAAGACGAAACTTTCGTGCAGTTAGTCACACATTTTTACATTCAGGATATTGCAGACTTGTGTATAAATTCTAAGTACAACTTTTGTGCCTACTGCAGTCACAGAAGCTCTGCTGTATTTCTACCCGAACAATTAGGTGTATGTAATCCGCTAACAACGGTCACTTTTGCGCTGGCAGAGGGATTGTATTATATTGCATAATAGCAACCCAGCTACATCCGCCGTAGGAACAATACACTGCTCTGCCTCACGGCGATTTATGTCTAATCTGGTGCAACTAAATATAACCAATTGTATTTGCAGCTGGAAACAACAGATACAGATTTTGCCAGTAATAATAGAGTGGCTAGTGGAAGCTAAGTTGTCTTAATAATAGAACAACTTATTACACGTCTGATTCTATCTCGAAATCTCCCATTCTTACCAGTGCAAGAAACATTAAAATTATGATATGAAGTGTAAGAGCATTGTGATGGAGCTAAAAAAATTTCACCCTTCTCTCTTTTGTGTTCTGTTGGTCTTGTATGTAAACATGGATAATATCTTTAAAAACGGACCACCTTGGCTCAAACGGTAGTTCTACTTATATGTTTTCTTGATGTGTTCAGTTCGAAATATTAACCTGGATCCTACTCTTACTGAATTAAATTCTTCTTTATAGCCTTTCGTTCCACTAGGCAAATATCAGGCCAATACCACATTTGGCAGGGTACAGATACCAAATATTTATAGATTAGCATTCGACAATCACACTTAACAATCCGAGACCCTGAGAGGTTTATGGAATTAACCATGAGATTGTAAGTAGTTTCCTTAGCCGTTACCATGCCACATGTGATATAAAACATTAATTTAAAACGTTACACTAGTTGCTTATATTGTTGTCAAATATATGGTAAATATGTTCTACTCTGAGCGAGGTTCGAGGATTCACAACGAGCCTAACGTATTTTCCTATATTCTGCGCTATGAACAAATGTCGGTACCAAAGTTTGGAAAAGATTGCTGCATTAATAATTCGAATCAGTCGAAACTCCTTCACAGCTTTAGTAATTATATACCACTGTTAATGGCGTCGCATTATTGTTATTATTATTATTCTGTTGATTGTCTTTACACTTCGGTTCAATCACTCAGAAATGCTTTTAATGTGATATCATATTTTCTGACGTTATACGTATCATGAATCTGCTGAACTGTCTGTCTGTCTGTCTGTCACGTTCTGTAACGTTTTTCTGTATCACTTAATATGATTTTGTCCGAACGTTAACTTTAATAAATATTCCATTATAATTGTTTTAAATGCAATTTCCTTTGTTTGGCGTACACAAAATGTCGATAACTCATGCATCATCAAACTCATACGTATAAACCAATAACAGATCGTTTGTAGTCTGTCAATTCTGTGAGTTCATTTGTAAATTTATGGGTGAATTGTTATAGAGGCAACATGTCATTTCATAAATATATATTTTTGTCTCTCGGTGGCTACAAAATTGTTAGCTGTTGTAATAGTATTAGTGGTATCAGGAGGAGCAAGTCTACCGTAAACATCCATATGTTTACAACTGGAGCCGGTAAAATTCAGATAGTATATTGTGGACACTATTCTTTGGGAGGCATGAGAATTCGCCTTTCGATTTCCGAAATGAACATGAGAAATGTCTCTCTCCAAGACCTGCAAACTCTCATAAGTGAGAGTGGAAATAAATATCAATTTTTTCACTTTGACATTAGATGGAGGGGAGTGTTCAGCTTCAAGTCTCCGTCTGTTTACCCTATATGAAGAAAGTATGGTTTCCGTTCGATACGCGACTGGGTTGGCCTAAGGACATGTACAGGCGTTTTTCAAAAGGTATAGAAAACTTGCTTCTGTCGAAAATCGGACCACGAATCCTCCGACGTCCGGCACGTAATCTAGCCACGGTACTGTCTCATCTGTTTTTACTCGGATAAGTTTCATTACGTTTTCCCAATAACAGTATGTGCTACTAAAAATACCTGACTTCTTTTACATGTATTTAAAAAACTGTTTCACACCAAGGGACTAATTACTAACGAGCAAGGGAAGTCATTCGAGCTGAGGAACATCAGCATTGAGAGACTATTCATAGATAGAAAAAGACCTCGGTCTTTATGCAAACCGCTCGTGAGAGCGAGGTGTACTTCAGCATTCGGTTCGTCACGGATATAACGTTACGTCACCGAGTAATCGGATACCGGCATTTCGGGACAATGTAATGTCCCCATTTTCTTTTTTTTTTTTTTTTTATAAATATTCAACAAATAGCCTTCTAAGGGCGAGGACATGAAGTTGCTTCGAAATGTCGTCATCCGCTTACCCTCTGGCTCTTGTCTTTTATTAGAGCCAGACAGCGTGGTCAGTCTAGGATAAAATGCAAATATCATGAAATTAAAGTTTCTTTTCAGATATTTCCTTCACTGCTGCTTCCTGACTCAAAATTCTCACCTGTTATATCATTCAGGTTTCATACAATAATTTCCTTACTGCTTTTAGTGTCTAATGAAATGTTATTTTTTACTCGAATATTATTACCAGTTCTTCTACTTTGCCAAATGATAAATTCTGCGAAGTCACAAGTGATTTTCTGGACGTAAGCTTGCTTGCGGTAATTTATTAAAGTGATTACTCAAGATATGCATTCTTATGGCACTATAATTTAGTAATAATAACAATGATAACACCAATAATTTTATTCGTCCCACAGATATTTGTTTACAGTAATATTAGCCTGAGGCAGTATTTCGCAATGCTTTTATGTCTGTTTGCTATCATAAATCTAACACCTAAAGCTCCTTATGAAGAAGTATTCCTAATACGTACATGCAACATATTAATCTGCAAATGTCTTTACGTTTGATGTTTGTGTGACCGTGCGTCATTGATACAATTATATAAACAGCCAACTAGATAAAACAACAATAATTTTATTAATAATTTAAATCATCTCAACATGTTTCGGGCGATAATTTCGCCCATCCTCCGGAGCACTAGACTGCGTTTACAGCTTGTGGTATAAAGCACCGACGTTGCTGCCTGATGGACACCAGCAGGCAGCAACGTCGGTGCATCATACCACAAGCTATAAACACAGTCTAGTGCTCCTGAGGGTGGGCGAAATTAGCGCCCGAAACATGTTGAGCTGATTGAAAGTATGAATAAAATTATTAAATTTATTTTGGCTCTTTATATTATCTTATATTTAAGTTTTTCGAAATATAGGATAATATGCTATTGGTTGGTTCATAGGTGACATTTTATAAGCTGTTAAGGAAAATGAGTGATTATGTGCTGCTAATGGCAGGTCTGTACAAATGCGTGGAAGGAACGCGTTACAGTCTATTGTGTACAATATAACCATTCTTTTATCGGTGGTAAAAAGTACTGCAATAAAAAAGACTTTAGATTTTATATATAATATAGCATATCATTGTTTCGTTTTATTTTATGTTTGTACACAAATTCATAAAAGGGTACAGATTATGTGTAGGTTGGAATTGTCTGTTATACCGTTAAAATTCATATCGTCATCTATGCTCCAATTCATAACTTAAAATACACCATCCATACCTGATTTGTATGCATATTTATGATCTCTCTTCTTAATAATTTTCGCTTGCATAGCTCTAATGGTTCTGTAGTAACCGCCATAAAACCCAAACTAAGGAAAATTTTCGTACGGCTACCATTTTTTTTAATTATCATCTTAGAAAAGAACGTTCTAAACGTTACGCATTCTTCCAAATTCAGCAGGCATGGGGAATTTTTTGGAACTTAAGTTACGAGTGCCGGTCCCAGTGGCCGCGCGGTCTGAGGAGTAGGTCTGCGGCCGCTCGCCTGCTGAGATTGTGGGTTCCACTCCCATCGGGGTCATGGATGTCTGTCTGTTGTGAATGTCGTGTTATGTCAGGTAGTGGTCTCTGCGACGAGCTGATCACTCATCCAGCAGAGTCCTACCGACTGTGGTCCTTATTTGTGTGTGATCTAATAACCTCGTGAACGAGGAGGCCCTGGCCCATTTGGGAGGTGATGCGTGAGAAGAAAAGCGTTACGAGTCGTTAATGTTACTTCCACCTCAAAAGCTCGCGCATACACCATAATGTTTTACTAATCCGGAGCATTAAGAAGCACTGCTTTTGGGCGTATTTCATGTGCCCTAATATCAATACAACTTTTCATTTTGATAGGTTGACAGCTCAAGTGTCGAAGTAATGGTGTAGGGGGAATGAACTTAAGGAAACCTTACATTTTCGTTTTTATGAAAGAATGAAGGTAAATGCGCATTTGTTGACAAATTTTGTTTGTGTCCATTGTATCGTTTTTGAATGAATTTTTTTGTATGCATTGAATGCCAAGGGGTGCGAGACTAGGGACATATCAACCAGATCGTGGCATATTAAACAGCTCTGGAATTATTAAAAGAACTCAATGTAGTTAAGACTTATCTATATTTTTAAATAATTACACGTTTTTAAACCGGCAAAAACCCCTGAAGTTTTTAATTTGCAACAGGGAAACAGATGAACATGGTAATATAAAGGCAGCAGTAAATGACGTTTTGTTCAATGACTGTGTTTGTTATGAGTCCAAACGTTGTTACTGTATCCCGGATTCATTTTGTGTAGAGCGCGTGGCTTTGAATAATAACAGCTTTTAAGCTCTGTAGCAAAAATTGAGAAAAGCGACTGTTAGCTTTGTCATGCCTGCTTGTTCGTCTGTCAGTCTGTGTGCTCACATGGAACCACTCGTCTTCCACGGGACCGTTTTTCGCGAAATTTGATATTTGAGGTTTTTTCGAAGATCCGTCTTGAAGATTCAAGTTTGATAAACATTTGACAACAATTACGGTTGCTTTACATAAAGATCTGTGTACAATATGACAGTACTTCACTGAATTATTTTTAGAATAAGGATGTTTCACACAAAATTTGCAGATAAAATCAAAACACATGTTTTAGTCCAATAAATTTTCCGAAAATCGAGTCGTTTATGGGATAATTTGGAAAAATGTGGCAGAACTGGACAGGTAACACATGATAACACAAAATGGCGCAGAAAAATGCAAGAATACAGAAACAGACTCGTAATATTTCGTGCCTAGTGTTTTTTCCATGTCAACAATGCTTATGCGAACGCCCCTTAATGTTACATTATACGTACATTGCCCGCACTGTTGGAATTAACAGCAGGCTGTCAAACACTTCATAAACTTTCACATGTCCTGCATTTTCCGACGTCTCAGTCGCATTGTCACCAGTGACGACATTACATTACTTAGCACGTGTTTGACATTATTTATATAAACCGAAATGCACTTTTAATTTTGTTACGTTTGGTAGTTCAATGTAATATCATTCCTGAACACGTGGTATCTAGGTAAAATTGAGGGTGAGTGATGTTGAAGAAAATTACTTTTCTAAACGCTTATGAATCTTGAATTTTTATAATGTGTGTGGGAAGGTTTTTGGTAATTCCAATAAACCCCTCTAGGCAAACTTTAAAATATATTAGTTTTAAGTATTGCTCAAGTGGTGTGTAAGTAACATTCCAAGGTTGTATGTGAAGAAAGTGTCAAGATTTTATGGTTTTTATGGGCAGATAGAGCTGTGATTAAAGAGAATGATATCCCTTGCAAAGTTGCAGACGTGCCTCTGCAATAAATACAAGTAAATATCAGGTCCAGTGAATAACGCAAAATGCTACAGATTAATTTCGCAATGCATGTGTGCTTTACAAGTGTAAGCGTCCACTCTTGTTACCTATAGGAATATGTGATAAGGAAAGTATGGAAATTAAGTGAAATTTTAAGTTTGCATAAGACGAGAATATTTTTAAATTCAAACACCCAAATGTTAAATTCTTTCAGTGTAAAAACTCCCTGAATTTTTGCTAATTGGATTTGATTTACTGCAGTGAATGGGTGTTTAATTTGACTATGCGTAGTAGAATATACACAAGTATGACTTCCCAAATGATTGCTGAACTATAAAGCATTCACTTGTCTCTAGCTTTTATACCAACTTCAGTTTGTTGTTTCGCCTGGTCATATGTAGTTTTACATGCAAACAGCCTTTCCGGCTAACCTTCATTATTGATCAACACAATATTTTTTGTGCAAATAGAAAGTTTAATATACGGACATTTGAAACACTCGCTTCCTGGTACTTCAAAAATGAGGAGATTGGGGAGGCTATATTAATTATCATCCATATTGGACTTCTAACGCTTATGACCCTTGTGTCGACCAACTCTATGTACTTTAGTCCGCAGTTCTGGCCATTTAATATTTACGCTGGTTACAACCATAGGCAGAATGTGCGCTTAGATTGCAGTTTGAAATGTCTGTGCGTGATAATAAGAGAGTTTGTCCCCCTCTCATTCCTACTTTGAAGTGCAAAGGGATACAAATTTAGGCAGTAGATACAGAAGTTTCTGTGAATGTCCTCAGTTATCTGCATGATGTTTTGTGCATCCGCCTTTAATTCGGACGGCGGTTTCTTAGCAAAAATGAACTTTGTGGTGCGATATGGAAATAACACTTGTTATAATCCCCTACATGACCATAAGGAATACGTCTGCAGTCATTATCTGCCCACATGCAGGCATCGTCAGCCTGCAGTGTGAGCTAATTTGAGTGTGTGTATGTGTGCGTGCGTGCTTGTCTGTGTACAGCCAAACAGTCATTCGCGTTATTGAATATGTTTAAACTGATCCCTTGTTGCTGCAGCAAGATGCGTCCACAGAGGGCGCGAAGGGGTAAAACATCTACTTTCGGGAGGTAATTGCAAGCTCGAGGTATTTTGAAAAAGTAGTTGCGGACAGTTAAGTAGAAACGGTTTTACAGTTTCGTAGCTGAAAGAATGGCCAGCAATTCACCATCATAAACGCGAACGTAAATAAGCGACGTTTTTGGGACGACATGAAGAGCGGAGAATGGCGGTTTCTTAAAAGAGAAAGACGGAAATGTATGTTGTGCTGTGGGGAGAATTTAATTGCATAGCGGGTTGTGCTGCGGAAAGCTAACGGAAAGAGAACACTTGAAGGACCTAAGCGTATATATGAGGATTGAATCTCAAAGTTTCGGATGGAAAGGCGTGGTGCTGATGCATTGGGCTCAGGACTGTGAAAAGTGGTAGGATCTTTAAAAAAAAAGTGAATTTTTTTATCCATACAATGAGAGGAATTTTTTGATTAGGAGAGAAAATTTTGACTTCTAAATAAGGACTGTGTTTCACGGAGTTTGTTTAGGATATTTTTTGGGGGAAAATTTCACAGTTATGTTGCTACTTTCTGTTTCGCAATTTTCACCTCTCATAATTTTATAAATATACCAGAATACATAACGACCTAAGGTTGCTATATTCTGGGTGGAATGAGTGCCCTCGTACTTCAAATGTTTCAGACGGACCTAATGTCTGTGTTTATAATCTTAATATCTCACTTCTATTGTGGGCCGGTTAGCTTAGTCGGTATAGCGTCTGACTACAAGTTGGACGGTCCGTGATCGAATCCCGGTGGGGACGAAATTTTCCACCCTTCCAGACCGGCCCTGGGGCTCACCCAGCCTCCTGTAAAATGGGTACTGGGCCTTTCCCGGGGGTAAAGTGCGGTCGGGGCGTGCTGCTGACCACTCACCCCTTCTAGTGCCGCGGCCATGGAAGAGTAGAGCTATAGCTGTACCCACCCTCTGGGCCACACCGGGACTGTAACGGGATCACTTTACCTTTTTTTATCTCACTTCTATTGAGAATCCTTTTCATGTTCTCAAACAAGTATTTTAGCCTGATGATGATGATATTTTGAAGATCGAAACATATTGCATTCAAGCATATATACTTAGTTTTTTGACCGTTTACTTATATAATACTTATATGGTAGCACAATGTGATATCTACTCTCCGAATTACTTGATGCACTTCCCATGTCATTCACGTATTATTTGTAAGGACTGGAAGACGTTTCAGATCCGGAAACTATATAGCACTGAACAAAGTAGGACGAGTTGAGAAATAATGAGGTTAATGGATCTACTTTTAATTTACGTTTGTTTAACGAGTCCCAGTCCAGATAACCCCATTCGGCGTCAAGCATCCTTGGTTATTTGTGGCAGAATGACCTTAAGGATCCTCGTCGAACATTACACGACATATGAAGTTCCAGGGTTTCGAAGGAAGGCTCAGGTGAACTTGTGAATTTAGCTATTTTAAACGAAAGTTTGTGGCATTGTGAGGGCGTTGGTGTGATTGGACTCTGCTAAAACACGTGTCCCAGAATTTCATACTTTGGTCACGTCAGATATTTCTCACCATAAACTGTACCTTATGGTATATCTTGATGTATTTTTCACCATCTTTATATGAGAAAGATCTAGGAAATCTGACCAGAACACATGAAGGAAGAAAGCTCTTTCTTCGAGTGTGGTTGTAGTCACGTAACCGAGTTTCTTCCATCGTACAGACAGACCATTTCTGAAGTCCCGAGCATCCCGACATTTCTATGTCTATACTCTGTCAATGGCTGTTACCAAAACCAACAGCGCCTGCTGCGTCCTCGCGGTAGCTTCCCAACTAAGAAACCATCGGTTTTCAGCATGAACCCTTTATGCCGTAGCAGCAGAAAGAAATAAAATATATGAGATTTTGATTGGCTGTCATATAATGTACTGTCAGCTTTTATTGTGGCAAATAAAGCAGAAGCATTCAAAAGTAAACCCGACAGGCTTCCTGAACAAAACAACAACCTCCTTATAATTTCGAATTAAAGAGGCAATAACTGCAGACTAGAAGTCTCTTTCTTATCCCGGCTGAGTTTTGTATGGTTTACCACGGTTTCTGTGGTTAAATTCAGGGATTTTTATCATGATCGCTTCAATTCGCTTCCTTTTTTTTTACATTTGATCACTATTCTACCATCTCTAGCTTCATTGCTTTGAGCAAACCACAGCTTACTTAAGTACGTCGTAAATTAATAATAAACATTTAGTAAGTCGCAGAATGTTGGAAGGTTTATTACGTGTTTGTCCGAGCGTCATGTTCCAGCAAGTTGCCAGTAAGATGTAATTATAGGGGCAGGCTAAGTGAGGTTTAAAGAATACTTCAGGAAATTCAGTTCTGTACTGCAGCGCTTGGTATAAAAAAATGAAGACACACAAATTCCAAATTTCAATGTCTATTTTGACGCCAACTCCTACGAAACACAGCGGAGAGATAGTTCTAGTCTTCACTTTAAAATGTCCATTCGCTATCTTAAATTTTTTCAGTATATCAGGGTGTAAAACCGTGTACATTGAAGAAATAATATGTTCGTGGTTTGCGTGCTGAAGATATGTCCATCTAACCAAAATAATTGGCCAACTCATACCGTATTTTGACCATATTGTTGCAGGCAGTTAATTACATTCCCCTTACCGTCGACTTTTATTTATTTATTTTATCAGTCGATTCTGGATAAGACAATTTCGGGCTTAAATAACCATTAACCAGTGAATTGCTGAAGAACATTGAAGGAAAAACAGTGAATGACAAGTTTACGCACAACTGTAATATATCACGAGTTTTTCAGGATGCATCAAAATACTCGTTTTCCGCGTGTAATTAAAGTGCCTTATGAATGTCAGGCAATATACAGGATCGTTGTCGGATTTAATTAAAATAGCTTAAATTTGTGTCATATGATATTTTATTCGACTCCGTACGATATATGATATTATTAGTTAATAACACATTTTGCAACATTAAAGCTACAGTTGAAAATACATTAATGACCTCTGCAATTTTTAGTGTGTTTTGGTCTATCGTGTGTGTAAAACGTGTTTTTTGTTTGTTTCTTTTTGTGTGGGTGTAGGCCTAGAATTTATACTCGCACATGTTAGAAAATGAGGATTGAAGGGGGGGAGGAGCCTTGGGATAAAGATAGGAATGTAAAGAGAAAACCTGTCGTCAAAAGGTGCGACGTGATGTAACTGAATACTGTTAGCAATATACTGCAGCAGGTAACACATTCTTGTAATGTACGGAAAAGTTGAAGAACTAATAAAAAAAGGGAGAAATGAAAAAAATACTTTAGATGTTTATGAATGGAAGAAACAGTATTTGATCCGGGTACGTGTTTTACGCAAAACAAAGTTTTTGTTTACGTAAGAACTTAAAATACTATCAGGCGTTCTATTTGCAAAATATATTAATACCAATTAAATTTACACAAGCAAAGAATAGTACAGACAGCAAACACTTCTGTCCCTTTGGCGTAGTTTATATAGTTATCTCGAAAATAAAAAGAAACCTACAGAAAATATACATTGGACACAAAAATTCCAGTCCATTATGTTGTTAAATGCGTTTTACTGTTATAAATATGATTATAGAGTAAGTAAACATTGTGTATTTTCGCAAAAATACATGGAAGTCTGCATGTGAATTTTATGTTTTTGTGCAATTGTAAACAATATTGAAAATGTCTACAAATTAGCGATCTTTCCTAGTATAAAATTATGTCAGTGTTGTTTTATTGTATACACGCGGACAATTGGCGTGAGAGAGAGACAGAGGGAGAGGCACAAAAAAAGGAGAAGTGAACAGGCACACATTTGTAATATTTGGTTGCGAAGGCGTTGTTAGTAACATAGTATTCAAAACATGCAGTACCGACTGACTGGGAACGGCTTATTCTCTGTTTTCACTGTAAGGATGTCATTATATTCCGCCTGATTCTTTTATATCCTTGTTCACTTTCCAGAGAACGCTACTGTTTTTCCCTCTTAATCGAGTTAGTGAGCTGCTGCATTCCTTTCTTCCGTCTAAAGTTTAAAATTTGGAAGTAAATATTACGACGCTTTTGCCCTGTATTTTATGAAATCTGAAGTGGATATCATGCCGTCGGCTCACCATTGATCATGGAGTTTCGTTATTGCTGTCATTAATGTTACTTACATAACTATATTTTACGATGAATAATAAGCTACTGGAAATGGAACATAATCCATGGGGAATGGCTTTCAACAGAAGCAGATCCTAAAATTTGATCAAGTTTTTCACCTTGGTACAAGGCAATCGGATCACACGCGCAAAAGATCGTGTATAAATATTAATTACACTTATGTTTATTGGACCGTGCCTCATCTAAAGCAAGTGGCATCAAGTTGGTCTATCTTTATTCAATTAACTACACTCTTAATACATAGAGTAAGTTTACAACACTTGTATGGACGTTTGTGTCAGACGACGTCAATCACTTTTACGATTGCCGCAACCATCGGCTGAATAGCGGAAATCACATTTAAATTTCACAATAAACGGTAAAACAAACAGCCCAAATTATGAAGTTTTTTTTAACAATGAAAGTGCGGCCCCGCATAAAACAACCTTACATTCCCCGGGGTAGAAATCCGTAGTGTAAGATGTCAAAGGACGCACATGTACTGGTCTTCGAGATATGCAGAATTCTTATGTTTTTGTTACCGTGCATTGTTATATAACTGTAAAATATAAACAAACGAAATGCAAATTTCCTACTTTTTATTTTAATTTTGATTTTTTTTAATTTTTCTATATATTTCGGAACCGAGGGCTCATCTTCAGGAAGACGGTCATACTGATGCATGTAAAAAGTACCATACCGTAGCTGTATACACAAAATAAAAAATTCAAAATTAAAATATTAATTAATTAAATGTGCATTTCGTTACTTTATATTGTGTAAATATACATTTCTGTTTTGGAGGGGTTGAGTAAAACGAAATAAACGAATTCTATAGAGCATTATTCCCAGTTAAATAACTCCATCTATTGGTCAGGGGTTTAGCTTTGGAGTTCCATGTTACGCTTGCAGTTATTAAATACGCACCTCAGAATTACACACAAAAGCTGAAGCCATCTTTTTACGTTACACTCTTTTACGAGGAAGAAAATTTACACAAAAATACAAAGGATTCATTTGGATTATATAATAATTTTAGATTTTGTTTTTTAGTTTAGAAGAGGAAAATATATAACGCATGAGTGTTCTCAAATAATGTAATATATAAATGATAATTTCCTAACGAACTGCTCAATTTAAATATTGCAAATAACAACAGTATCTAAGCTGTATTGAAGAGGAGAGGAGAGGAACGTAGAGACAAAATGTCTAAATGAAGTACAAGCAACTAGGAAGATAAATTTTAGACCACTGAAAGGGCACATGATATCCATATAAACAAAGGATAAGAGAGATTTAAAAATTTCAAAATACTTAGCTTTGCAAATTATGGGTTTCACGAGTGCACAAAAAGCAAAACACGAGAGGTTTTCGAATGTTGTTTACATTATGGTAATTTTTATTCTTACGTAATATAACAAAGGGCTGTTGCGATGTTTGTTCCCTCAAAACTTTCTACATATTCCACAAACCTCATCATCCCAATCATAGAACAGAATGTGTGGGCTGACGCTAACACATACTGAAATGCGGGTGATGTTCTGTGACGAAATACAAATGAAAGCGTAAGTTGTTTCGGGCGTGTGTGTGTTTGTGTTGTGTGTTGTGTGTGTGTGTCAAAGGAAGAGATGAGTGTTTAAATTAAAGGCGCTGTTAATTTCTAAGAATATATAGGATGTTAATGCATAAAATTCGAGGATGAATTATTAGCAGTAGGATATTCACGGGGAGAATCTAAGTATTTGTCCGCAACAAATCCACACGGATTGACCTAGGATAAAATGCGACCCTCCGAACTGAGAGGCCTGCAAACCCAACCACCTGAGCCCGAGTACGGCCATAAGAATCCCGCGGATTCATTTTCCTTTTTTTATCAATTTGCAAGTGCCGGAGGTACGAGACAACTGACTTCCCTAACTGCCATCTTTGTTGATGAATATTTTCCAATTAAATATGTCTAATACTGTATTAAGAAGAAATGTCAAAATTTCTACAATTTAGTATTTACTCGTCTCCACAAGAAACAATAATAATTGAACTGAATGATAAAAGACAAAATACAATGATAAGGATAAATATAATAATAATAATAATAATAATAATAATAAAAATAACTACAATGGGCAGGTTTCTTTTTGAAATGTTGATAAATTATAACTTAGTCAAGAAATTCCCCACATTTGAAGAAACCCAGATTTTCTTCAACGCTTTTACAAAAGCTTGCGACCTGTCCCCAGCCTGAGCCAGATTAATTCAGTCCACGCCCCCCTCCTATTGGTTGAAAATCCATTTTAATTTTAGAGTCTTACATATTACTTCCAAGCGATCTCTTTCAGTCAGGTTTCCCCATTAAAACATTATTTAAACCTCTAGTTTCGTCCATTCTTTCTACGTAACCCTCCCACGTACTACTCCTACTACTCTTCCTCCTTCTCCTCCCCCCTACTACTACTACTACTACTACTACTACTCATCATATTGGTAGGCCTAATACTAATATAATAATAATAATATACAGAAGTAATAGAGATGTCTCAATTCGTAGGTGATGAGTTTTAAATTTCTGTCTCGCACACGAACAAACATTTCGCGTCTCGACGCAACGCACAATGTATTTCGAGCTTGAAGTTCCATAAATCTACCTAACAGCTGCTTAGGGAGCAACATAAAAAACGGGAATTAATGCGAATTATATTGCGTAAGTGCAATAAAAGTTCCAAAGTACGACATTATTAATAGTAATAATAATATCAGTACACATGGGACTGAAAGAATGATTTGGATAAAGTCACAGAATTATGAAATTTTTTGCACCCATGGAAGTTTCACAATCTACAATTTGACTTTTTGAGAATTTGTAACGAAATAATTAATCGGCTAGATACACTTCAAATTCTACTTTTCAATAAATATTCTTAAGTTGCACGAAAATATTCTCATAAGCAACAATAATTGGTAAGGTTCAAGTTTACATGTAAAATGTATAAAAGCAGTAATATTTCAAGAGTTTTTTTTCCTGGGCCCAAAAAGATGCAAATGGTGACCGCACCAACTGACATATCTATGAAGTCTCAGTTATGGATTGTGAACAAGAAGGTTGTCTGAGATTTTTTTTCACACTAGTAATGTTTATTCTCTCCTTATTTTCCGATTCACCAATGTCACGAGGCTTTACCAACTTGTCCAACGTTAAATTATAAAGAATCTTGTCAATAACATTATGCATGTGGAAAAAGCGCCGAGTTTTCACGGAACTTAAATAACGAGTTTCCAAATTGTATTACTATGGAAATGGCACAGAAACATATACTAACGTTTAGTCTGTTAGATAAGAGAACAGTAGTACGTTCTGATGGCATTGTCAACAATTTTTCTTTCGGGAAAAGTCTCCTTAATTATGTCCTTAATTGAAAGATTTTCCGTTGCGTATGCAGTTCCATGGTAGCTAACATTTTCTTTTTCCAGCGTTTTGTCCTTTTTTCACTAATATAATGAAATTTCTGAAATTAAGTGTTGTACGTTGGATTATGTTGTCCATTCTTTTATTGAAGCCAAGCCAGCGGTTAATGTTGCAGTGCTAACGCCATCTTTAGGATACACTGCCTGCACAGCGTTACAAGGCGGAAGGCAGTAATCAGAATATAATACAGGATGGGGCATAAAGATCTTCGACTTTTCGAAGAGGTATAAAAATATGAAAGAAGCCATCTAGAAAAAAATTGAATATATTTCTTAAAAATATATTTAAAACATATTTTAAATGGATTTAAAAAATCAGATCAGACACAAGGCGGCCGACGATGGCAACACATTGCTGAAGACGTTCCCGGAAGTTCTTCATCACTCTCCGGGTTAGCTCAGGCGGAATGGAGTTTTCCTGTTGGATCATTTCCTTCAAATCCTCAAGAGATCGAGGACGATGTTTTAAAACCTTTTCCTTTAGGTATCCCCAAAGGAAAACGTCACATGGGCTTAAATCTGGTGACCGTGCCGGCCACTCCACGTCTCCCGTTAAAGTGGTCAAAAGCCCAGGGAACAACAACAAAGCCCCGATGTTCACCGTTCCAACCCATTATGGGTACTGACAACGGTAGAGGCTAACCAACCGCATGACACTACCCCCACCTCTCTACCAACACTACAGCTCGCACAGTGCCCCTTCGAAAAGTGGGAGATCTTTATACCCCACCCTGTATATATTACGTGAATTGATTTTTGTTTGGGAACAATTGAAAACAGTACATTACCCGGAAACATATTTTCGTTCTTAATGTTAAATTCTGCGAAGTTGTTAATGGAAGGCAGAGAGGCGAGAAGTTTCTGCTCAACCTATTTCGACGCTGTTATAGTCCGATGTTGGTGTATAATTGTGTATCTGTATATCTCTCGTGGATAAATAGGGAATAGTATATCGACAGCTGGCCTTCAAAATAGATTTAAATTATCAGTCGAGTAGTTACAGAATACTCCACAGCAAGATCTTCATGTTCACTCGGTCATCCCTCTCCCCTTATTAAATTAGGATACAATAGTCGGCATAAGCGTACAGATAGTTGGAAATGTACTGTAATTTGTAAATAATTTGTGTGTTTTAACCTTTATACGCCTAATGTCAATTATAGCGGTCGTACCTCACCGCTAACCTCTAAAGTTGCATTTTATGTGTTTAATCAGCACATATAGTTACCGAATATTTTAAACATAGTACATACTCTCCGTTTTTGTATCTTCAAAATGCAGTTTGTTTCATAATTGTGACGTATTTGGTTTCTGTAATATTCACATTTTATATACAGGGTGTGCTAAAATTAAAAAAAGAATTCCGGCGCCAAAAGGTTAATATAAACGGTACATCATTTATGTAACTATTTTTTTTGGTTTTCCTATTACCCAAACTAGATTTCCTACGCTTTTATGTTAATGCCCCTTACTAATGCAAGTTAAAGTGGCATTCGTAATTTGAATATATGTTCTCACCTTGTAGTGTTTGGGCATATTATATTTCTTTTACGTATGAAATATATTACGTCACATCTATTCTCCCTAAAACGACAATAATATTTCATTTTCTAAAGAAGTTTATACTTTTTTCTTCTCACTCCCGCTTCTTTTGTTTCCTCATCCAGACATTTGTTTTATTTAGCAAGCGAAAGTTTGAACCTATAGCACAAGGCAGTTTCTTGTGGTTTGCATGTGACTTTCTTAAAACTTAAAAAAAAAGATTAAAGACACAATGTATGAAACAATCTAATAGATTTATTCGAAACAGCATACTGGCGATTATACTCGTATTCAGAAATTTAAATATCTCATCTGCTGGTAACACCGCACAGGCAGTGAAACAATGTGAAGGAAGCAGGAGAGCTCCATCGTTTTCTTTACCCACAATAGGCCAATAAAACAATTTAACTGTAGTATGTGTTTCTCCCAAAGCAGAAGTTTGGTGCCAGGGGTAGGTAGAATAAAATGAGGAAAACCCATCTTATTGTTAAAGCAGACACAGAATATAACGAGGAACCAACAAATGTTCTTTAGACGGACAGAATCCCATAGAAATGCAGAACGTACGCCGAAGTTAATGTAGATTTATATATGTATGTGTATACTCTGATGAAACGTAAATTTCAGGGTATTAGAAAAGAAATTGACCCTTTTAAAATTTTTTTATTAATGCATTTTCTTCGGCGGGCAACACAAAGAACACTTGCAGGCGATGCTTGTTATTTAGTGCTGTATACAAGCAATCGTTTAAGATGGTTATTTATGCATTTATTCCTGGCACGCGTGAGTTCAAGTGGGTGTGGTTCGGAGGTGAAAGTTTCCGAAATACCAGATGTTATTTGATCTGACAGAAGGTTGTTAGATGGACAGGAAACTGGGAAATGAAATGATTAATACTGAACAGGAGAGGATGTTATTGACTTTACTAATAGAATATTAACTGAATGCGTAATTAGACGCGGGGTTCGTACAGAGGCAAGTAATACTTCAGGAACTACGTTTAAACTTTAAACTGTTTTTTGCGAAGCCCCTAGTTTTGCTGCGCCTTAATACCACTTTCCAAGTTATAAATTATGGATATTAATGGAAGGTAAGGTTGTTCAATATTGTTTGAACCTCATAATCGTAAACAATGGCAGGCATGTTTACATCCCAAAACGGCCAGAATGACAAGTACTTCGACTATTCGAAATAGTAGCGAGGTAAATAGCAAGTACACTTACTACCTGAAAATATCTGACAAAACTGTAAAGCGTGCTTTCGACTGAAAGAAAAAATTTTTGTGTAACTCATGTTATTTTGTGTTGGTGGCTTTAATTGCATATAAGATGTTTATAATAAATATATAACTAATTTTATACATTTAAATGCTCTAGAATGAATGGTAAATAAAATTGGCGCTCAGAAAGGAAAAATATTCGTAAATATACTTACGTTCCGGAATCTCAAAAAGGTTAAAAAAATTACCAGTCGAAATGGGGTCAAAACCGGTGATAATTTTTTTTATCTTAGTAATTAACCAACTTGATGAACAAAATTTTTTTTACAGTAAGTTTATTTCGTAGCCTCAACATGTTTCGAGCACATGTGCTCGAAACATGTTGAGGCAAAGAAATAAACTTATTGTAAAACAGAAATTTTGTGCATCAAGTTGGCTAATTACTAAGATAAATATACTGAAATGCGCGGTCAGTAAAACATAAAAAAAAATGGTGATAAGTGTAGGTGCCAGTTGAAATAGCGTTGAAATTAAATGCAAGTACACGTGCCGTCCACCAAATGACACTAAGTGTTTTGCGATTTCGAACACTTTTAACTTTCGTGTTGGAAATGGGGTGGTAAGTGCATTTACTATTTAGTTGAAGGCTTTAATTTATTTTATATGTGGTGGGTAAATATTGATAATAAGTAGAACAATGCACAATTTTATCTTCAATTACAACCTGTATTCTATAAATAACTTTAAAAATGTTGTTAAGCGAAGAGAAAATGGACTCCGCAAGAAACTTCTGCGAGAAAAAAACCTTGTATTATTACAGGATTAAGATTTATTGTTTCATTTTTCCTTGCATATAAAATGCGACTTTTATTTATAAATCTATGTGCAGCTCAATAGCATTTAGACCTTACAGTATAGATTTGTTTAATATTTATTTATTAATGTCGTTGTTTTTGGTATTGTTTCAGCTTCTTGTATAAAACATTTATTAGAGACACTGTAAATGTATTTGAGCGTCAAACGATATCTTGCCCAACTTAAATCGTAAAATACTCTTCGACATTTTCTGGTGTGCTTCAGTCAAAGGAAATTCCGTAGATATTGTAGCGTCGTAATTGTTAAAGGAGTGAGCTGTACATAACAATTACATGTCCGAGGAGGCGTGTATAAATAAAGATTAAGGATTGAATATAATATTATTGAAATATTTGTTTAATGATACAGTACGGCTCTTCTGTGCTTCGGTTTGTAGCAAGCTATTCAGTGCGCGTCTATCAAAAGGACTTTCACATCCTTCGCTCACAACAGGATAAATTTGTTCTGCCGTTTGACATGATGTTGTGTAAGAGCTACACGAAGTTCAATTTGCCGTAACTTTCGCCTCCCAGATCAAACATCCTTTTATGTACGTACTGACCTTTCTAATCTCCGATTAAAGCATTTCCATCATTAATCAACAAATGCACCCGCCTTTTACACGTATAAGGACAGGCTTGCTCTGTTTCACAACACAGAAGCTGTAGGGATATCGCATTTCGGGTTCTCTATACTGCATGTTCCGGTATTTGGTTACATGAAAAATATAGGGTTGTCATTTGTCTTCCTGACAAGACCGCCCTAACCGCCAAATGTAACCGTAGATGTACGGCAGGAGAATATAGCCTAAGCACCTGATATTGTACACATGTACACCAATGTCTGGTTTTGGAGGGAAAACAAGGGGGGACTATGTACACAGATGCGTAAGTGGGAGTCTGAAACAGAAAGACCATCCCTGCCGAAATGAGGGTGGATGAAATTAATACAGAGTGCGTGCTTCGTCATGTATGGCTAATGGGAGCAGATGGGATCTAAAACTGTATGACACTGAAGACTGGTTGGAAATTCACTTACTTTGAAACATGTGCTCTGAATACCTCCCTCAACATTTAATGAAATCAAACTTCTGAACTGTCTATTGTTACGAGTATGGTTAGAATTCTGACTCCACTAGACAATTCCACGCGAAAATCACGTGCGGTGGTAAGGAAACCTGTTAATTTGAAGGGGCGTTCTTTCATATATTGTTATATCATCATCATCATCATCATCATCATCCGTTCCAAGTTAGGTCATGATAGATTTGTTTCGTCCTCGTCTAATATTCCCTTTAAAGGCCTTCCAAATCGCCTTCTTCTTTTAGTGTATAATTCAGCACTTGTTTGGAATTCTGTTGTTGTTCATTATACTTAATTACTTACTTACTTACTCCATGGTGCAGAGTCTTTCTTGAGCAGCTAACTGGTTTACAGGTAATCAAGAAAATCCCCGCATTTCACGGAACCCGAAGGTTCATTACCGCACTCACAAGCGTCCACCATCTGTCTCTATCCTGGTCCAGCCCAATCCAGTCCATATACCCACATCCCACCTCCTGGAGATCCGTCCTAATATTATCCACCCATCTACGCCTAGGTCTCCCCA
>Ga0136643_10000735_pt1 | contig 37241 bp, 25 predicted proteins | sample TergutLab28metaG_FD_96883 | JGI IMG/M metagenome (GOLD analysis project Ga0136643, IMG submission 96883) | Labiotermes labralis P1 segment gut microbial communities from Petit-Saut dam, French Guiana - Lab288 P1 (version 3) (version 3) | ecosystem: Host-associated > Arthropoda: Insects >...
GGCAGCGGCAGCGGTGGTGGTGGTGGTGGTGGTAGTGGTGGTGGCGGCAGTGGTGAAGCAAAAAAACTCCAGACAAAAACACTATCCATAAATTGTCTACATTACATGAAAAGGTCACCCAAGAAAATATGGCAATGAACCACAAATGGAAATGTGTTTCTTTCAAACAAAAAGCAAACAAAGTTAATGCACATTACTCAAAACTAAGATGAAAAAGAAGGCTGCTACACAAACAAATATGCAGTAGAGACAAACTATACCATTTATATGGCCTTATGTATAGCAACATAGGAATACATCTTGCAACTGTTTAAAAATGATAATTGAGCTAACAAACACATTCAGAATGTTGTGTTTTAATAAACGTACCCCTTTCTTGGAAGCTGCAAACTGTAGAATCTTTGCAATGCTGGCCAGATTGCGACGCTGGTTATTAGACAGTGTAATACCGGGTGGCAGCGTTATAATATCAAAAGCATCTGGAGCCACAATAGCTGAGTTGATATAATTGTAATATATCAGATTACCCACTACCTATTTAACAAACAACAGGCATTATAATTCTTGGTAACTTTACAAATCTGAGTTAAATGTATTATGGGAAATGAGTTATTGACAAGTTCAGATCTTACAGACAGGGTCCTTGAAGTGTGTTCTGAATCATTCTTCAACACATAGTGTTTCAACCTGAAAACAATATGACTTAACATTCTCTGCGATACAGTAGAATCCCTAAATAATGAATACAGACATCAGACGTTCACCCAAATGTTTATCTGTTTCCTGTAAAGATTCCATATACAAAAATTTCAAAGAACATGCATGTTTCACCCACAGGCAAGTCAACTAATTCAGTTTTATGATGCCTGAAACTACTATTTCAGCATTCTGTTGCCTGTTAGTGCTTACTCTTAAATTCTGTCTGTATTTCACTGTGTATAAAAAAATTTGGAACACTACTTAAGGTCAGTTATCAGTTACTTAATGGATCTTTCACTATACTCAAGCATCAGGCTGTTCATACATGTTTGATACTTCCTATTCTGAGTAGCAGAGCCACATTTCTACAATACAACAACAAAATAGTGGGAATAGAGCTAGTACATTTCACTTTGCTGACATAAAATGCCACTGATTGGATTGTACTTCTGGAGAGTCAGCCTGCATGTTGTTGATCAGTGTAACAAACCATCTGAACTTACATTTGCAGATGCACCTTTGAAAACATGCAACAATGATCACGTGTTGACTTAAAATTGCTTAGGCCTAACTCCGTATGTCACTTTGCATTTTTCTGTGCGTTGATGTGAAATTACAATTACAAATGCCTTCCTTTCTCTGATTAAACACTTATAGTGCCAAGAGTAAAAATTACAAAAAAAGTACTCTGATTCCAGTGACTTATAGAATTCTCTTTTATGATTATACACATCACAATTACATTATGTCAATAATGGGATAAAGAGGCAGGTATCATTCAGTACTGTGTCAATATGAATCAGTACTACAAAAACACCAGAAACTATTGTAATGTCATTCAACAGTTATTGTAAGAGCCACTTATTCTATTTATGTCATTCTAGATCTGAAATGAGAATAATATGTGTCCTAAAACAGCATGTACAGGAAAATAACCATGAAACAGATGCAGAACAAACGGCAAATAATACAGGGGTGCTGATAAGTCCTTAGCCCGACCAGGAAGGAAAAAAGCTAATGTTTCTGTCAGAATGGCATGAATTTCCTTCAGCGCCTTGCCTCAGAGGAAAAAAAACTTGATGACAGCTCGTGTCTCGATGTTGTTGAAATCGCACGCATCCCTGACATGCTTCCAAGCTTGTTTCCTTCCTGGTTGGGCTAAGGACTTATCAGCACCCCAGTAAGCAGACTTTACCAACACCACCTATTCAGCATATGTGTAGCCCTTGTGGCAGCAAATTTACCCTGGAGTACTAGAGAATATCCAAGTTTAGTGCCAAGCTTAAGAATGAATGCAACTCCACTACCCAGTATACCTTCAAGGCACACGAAGAGAAAACTTAGCCCAATGATTTACAACACATGAAATGTCCTCAGTGTAACCTGTCTGTTTCGTATGCTTTTGCTGTAATGTGCTGAAAATAGACCATTGTAGGAAAATAAAACTTCAAGACTACGGTCTCTTTCAAATCTGAATAGTGCATTCAAATGTTTCAATACACCACCTTCATTAGTCACTCTAAAACTGTGCTATTTAGATTGATTTTACTTGAAAACATGTCATTCTCACAATGCTAATGAAACAGAGACTTTTCTTGTATATCACAATGTTGCAAAGTTTCCTTTCCTCTCTGCACATGTAGATGTAATTTTCAAATTTCCAAATACTCCATTTGTACCTTCAAAATCTCCTTCTCTGGAGCACTGGGAAACTTTTCCAATAGTGTATTACGCAGAACTTTGGCTATGTATAGCATTCCATATGGTATCAGGTGACGTGATTCCACTATCTGACGCAGGAACATAAGCGTAGCATCTTTCAGTCTCCTAATGCTACTGTTCAGTTTCATCCGTATTTCCTCATATGCCAATGCTTCTACTTGTGTCACAGAGTATGGCAGGTTTCTGTGTACAACAAAGCAAAAGCTACACAACTGCACAACATTAATTAAATCAACCACAAAAAAATAATTCACAAAAAACACATTGTGCAATACTTACACACTTTCACAAACTAAAAATGGTGAATAAAACTGTCTCAAACATATTCTTACCTGCAAGGTTTGAGAACCTCATAGTCGTGTTGTTAAAAATTCATGTCTTCTGGGCTGTTATGCCACGTCAGCTGGTAAATAGATTTGTCAACTACTTATCAGTTGACTTTGTGTATCCCAGAAGACTTGAATATTCACATTCTTATACATTTGCATTCCTCATTGACTTTCAAGTGTCAGTTACACATCTGTTCTTGCAAAGCTGATCACATGACCGATACGACATGGAATAGTGCCATAAATTACTATTACTACAACTACTACTAAACATGTTTATAACATGACACTACACAAACTTATCATACCACTGTACACAATGATTAACTGCTTATCATCAGTCACATGAAAATACAGTCATCCTTTTTTATCAAATTCCTCTACAAGACTCTGAAAAAAGTTGCATAGTTTTCAAAGATACTGACACCATGTAAAAAAGTGTCAATGATTGTAAGTTTGTAATTCAGACACGTAACAAAACTCTGATGACTCAAATTCAGACTTACGAAGAATTGCCAGTTTCCATTTCAAACTGATTCCTCCAAGACTTGAAAATATCAACTGGGTTTGTCTCATACGATACGTTCTTATCTTCAAGCACCTGTGGAAATGAAATCAATTTTTATCACATCAAGAGTTCCCACTATATAAGGCTACAGTTCCAATAAAGGCATAAAAACCTGTGATGTATCAGAGTTAAATTCCATCTATCAGACTGCACAATGGAATAAGGTTGAACATGATAATACATTGCTTGAAATACCTCTTTATATTTTCGAACTCACTCTGCTTCATGAATAGGACTTTTACCCCATTTACTGAACTGCTTAATAAAATTTCTCCATACGATGACTACACTATGGGCAGGATGACTGAGTAATCACTCAATTCCCAGCAGAGGCAAGATATTCCTCACTTCTCCAAAATGAATAGACTGGCTTTCAGACCTAAAACCTCCTGATCAGTGGGTACCAAGGGCTCCTTCCCTGGGGTTAAAATGGCTGGTTCGCGAAGCTGAACAACCACCTCCATCTAGTTTTTAGGTTAAGAATGAATACAGATACACATCCACTGTCCCATATGTCTTAATTCCATGCACAGGTAACACTTTACCTTTACCTCACAAATCACAAGTTCATTACAAAGAATTTGATACATTATGTGTTATTTCTCAATTCATCAAAAACAGATAAAATCTCAGATAATGCGTATTCAAGTACCTTCATTATAAGAGGTCCAACTATGTCTCTAAGAACATTCTGACTGGACATCTGACGTGAGTAATTGACCACCATTCTGAGGACAAGGGGATTTCCTGTCACTGAATCTGATGGTTTTGTAAATTTACACCTACAGCAGAAATGAAAAAGAACAATTTTTATCTAATAAAGAACTGTGAGTAGTAACACCTGAGTTCTATGGTCACACACATCAACACAACTCTAATGATCTGAGCTTTCAACAACACAATTATGTGGTTCCACATCAGTTAACTGTATTCCCGTCTGGTTTCTGGAAAACAATCAAACTCATTTTGCATGTTTCTTAAAAGCCTGTAGCCTTTGCTGCAATTAATGTATGGAAAGCCTAAAGAAATCATTCCATCAAATTTAACTGCACAGTTGAATAGAAAATTTCAATTTCTCTTCCCACTGCATCCTTGTAATACAAATGTCTTGAACAAGAAACTACATTAAATATCCCTAATATACATCCGTTTATAATCAAGTACACTGGTGTCAGGCTGTAATGAAACTTATTACAACATGCACAATAGTGGACAGACACTTTTAATCTGTAATACAAATCACTACAATTATAAAAATTCATAGTCATGCGTAGAATTTTTAACATTTTTAGATCAACAACTGCAAAGTTGGATAAACAGACATCATATTTGTAGGCTTATTACATACTGACTACAAGAGCAATGAAAATTAAATAAAATAAGTAAGAAAATAATATTTTAATGCACTCACAATTTATTTTTTATAAACAGGTGGAGTTGTAGAATTTTGCTTCAAAGTTTTAGTCATACTCTGGGAATATATAATTGTGACATGGATGGAAAGATGTCATTCTAAACCAAAACTGATGAGATGTTCCAAGTCTACATTACCCAAAATAATGCTCTTAATATTTTGTCACAAAACCATACAAACATAGACACACAGAATTTAGAAAACCAGGCACTCACTCACATGATCACAGACTAATTGTATTTTACGTGCAGTAAAAATGTTTTGCGCCAAACATTTCAAGTCTAGTGACATCCACAACATTTTCACTTGCATCATCAAAGGGTAAAAAATTTTACATGTATAACAAGTGTTTTTCATGAGAAATTTGTATTCAAACACTTGTGATAATGACAGGCCAGATTCAAAACAATGAACTATTCATAAAGTTACTGTTTTATAAACAACTTAAAGTCTAATATTTTCTTTTCAATAGCAATTTTTAAACTGAATAATAATTCAGAATTTGAAAGAAAAATACTACACAAACAGAAAAGAAACATTTCAAAAACAATAGAAATGGACATGCAAAGTGATGATTTAATACGGTGTGCAAATTACCTTATTTCTTCTTCAAGAGCAGTTTTGAACATCTTTAGAAGTAGATATTCCTCACGCGGATTGGATCCAAAATTGAACAGTGTCAATATAACTGTCTCTAAGAACCTTGTGCTACGACTCAAAGGAAGACAAAAGATGAGTTTTGCCAGATAGGCTGGAGTAGTCTGCAGAGTGTAGAACAAATGTTGATATCCATCCAACAGTTTCCGTCCTTCCCTAGTCAGACTTTTCAATCCTCGATTGTTATTTATTTCAACTTGATTTGTGGTAAGTTGGTGTTGTTTTGACAACTCATTTAAACTTGTTCCATGTTTAATCACATCCTGAAATGTAGACACACCACACTTACACACAGAACAATTAAACAATGCCCATGCCATAAACAGTCCAGTTGAATATACGAAAGTAAAACTTCCTATGAAATATTATGGAACATTTCACCACTTTTCCAAGACTTTCATGGTTTCTTTATCCATGTTTCCTAGGGTTTTATAAAAGATGTACCATATTTACAGTCATATGTTCCTGAAATACTGTATTTACATTATTGAAAAGAACAGCCAGATGTGGTCTCAAGTGATAAATGTTTCCAATAAAAATACAGTTTCAGTATGTACACCCTTCTCTTGAGCAGAATACTTATCACACCTCACCTCTTGTGCTCTCTCTCTCTCTAAATTATTCTTTATTACCTACCTTCCAGCTGTTTTCAAAGATCCAGCCCTACAGATATCTCAAACATATGGCCTACTTTCTGCTAGTTAGGATACACCAAATAATCCACCCAAATCTAAGGGCCTGTGTAACATTTTGCAATGTGTTTCAACCTAATGAAATTACAAAATTTAAGGATTACATTTCAACATAAAGAAATGTATGTTAACCCAGTTCTCTAAATATTTATTACTTTACTTAGCACACACATTTTATTATGCATACTTGCAATGCAATTCTGTTGTGAACCAACAAACCAATCTTGACATCCATAGCATCCAGCTGCTGGGCCAACAGCTGGTTGTGTCGGATAGTGTGCACAACCTGACCCTTGAGATTCTGAAATCAAAATAAAATTCAGGAAAGACATTGGTTTAAAAACTTTTAAACATTCTTTGTACTCGTGGTGATTACACCCTAAAGTTCATTTTAAACCACTTTTAAGAAGGTGATTACCTAAGCAAACACAATAAATGCCACTGATATTTACTTTCCATCTTTGTGGAATCACTAACTTAAACTCAAGAAACATAAAAACCAAATCCCTATATACATTTATTTGGTATACCTGGAGCTGCAGATCTCTCTTGTAATCATCTGCCATGAAGTCGAGATGATGGGCAAAGCTGCGGACCACTCTGAATGCGGGTTGTGGTTGGTGGAATAATGACAAGAACATCTTTCTCACCCTATGCCCACGCCACAATGCTTGAACTTTAATTATCTTATTTACCTGTGTGCCACAAGATAAAAGAAGTAACATTTAACAGAAAAGACATGTGACAGAGAATTCACGTTAGCTTCTCAACACACAGAAGAGAATAAGCAAAAAAATTCGGTCACTTACAAATGTAAATAAACATTCCAAACTATTTATTCTACTTCATTTAGTGTTCTACATAAAACAAGAACATCCCAACATATTTTAATTATTCAGCAGAATTAGAAGAGATAAGCAAAGGAGAAAATATAGTAAAATGGATAAAAGGCCAAAGGAGAAGCTGGTTAGGTCACCTAGAGAGAATGCAGGAGGATAGGATGCCCAAAAACATCTTCACTCAAGAGCTGAAAGGGACAAGAAGAAGGGGAAGACCCAAGAAAAGATGGAAAGAGGATGTAGAAAGAGATCTTCAAGTGCTAGGAGTGAGGAGATGGAGAGAGTTGGTGGCAGATAGAAAAAAAATGGAAGGACATTGTTCAACAGGCCAAAGCCCACAGTGGGCTGTAGTGCCAATGGAGGAGGAGGAGGAGGAGGAGGAGGAGGAGGAGGAGGAGGAAAAGAAGAAGAACTTAATAAAATATTAATACTCTGACTTTCCCATCTTAAGTTTAATTACATCACATTATACAACATAGACACCTGTAAATCCATTAAACCAATATGAAGAAATTCCACTCATTACAAAGAAATGTGAAGGAAATAAATGGACAGACTCTTAGTTTAAAAACAGGAATAAAATATATGTCTGAAACAGCAAAAAAGATACAATGCTGTCTAAAATAAGGCATTGTTTAAGTCAATAACATAAATTTAAAAATGCTGGAAAAATGTGCAGCATATCACACACACACAAAAAGTAAAATGTGCAGCACATTGCACATACCTGTACTTTTGTGTGTGGCATTTGTTAACATACTCTTTGGCAGATTGGAACCCAAGTTTCAAAGGTACCTGTTGCCTCCATCTTCTGCCATGAAGACAGAGTAGCATATTACTCTGAAAAGTTATGTAGACAACAAACTACATGCCATCACATTCCAGAAGACTGTAGTGTTAATACTCACAATGTGTGACAATGATATCTCACCTGCACTGAGCAGCCTTGGATTATATTAAATCATAATTACCAGTGTTAAACCTTCACGCAGTACATTACATTAAGTTACCTATGACACCATCAGATTTTACTGTACACATAAGAAAGTAATATAAGGGACAGACACTTTTTCATGTAAAGCAGAATTAACACAGAAACATAATTAGGTCTCCATATGAAGTTTGGTTAGATACTGTCAATTTGCACTGAACTTCAATCTGTTAGAAAAATTGTAGTCAAAACACTAAACAACAAATACCATTACAACCCATTCCCTTAAAATGCCTGTGAGCATCAGGCAGGTGGGCTCAATGTACAGCTAACAGGCTCACAATGTCTGTATGACATATCCAAAAATACTGGAAGAAATCTCATAAAAGCTGAACAAAATACAAGGTGTATGAGTTCAAACTCAAGATAGCCTCACTAGGTTATTCTGAATATTTCTAAATCTTACCTGTGATTTGTAATAATCCCAGCAAACCACACTCTTTTGTACTTCTGGTTCTGTGTGTTTTCTTTCACAGTACTCTGCTAACATTATTAAGTATTTCTGTCTCTGCAGAACTGATCGCCACCATGCCTATCACAAGAATAACAGGTTACTAGCAGTTTCCTTACCACCTGGCAGCATAGATATAATCATGCACTGTATGTTCCCCATCCAATGGGTGGAAAAACATGTGTGAGATTTCCTCATATTTTAATAATATTATAATTCTAGTCCGCACTGTCCCCAGGTGATGGGTCTTTCTCATTGCCTAGCAAAGGTTAAAGTTTGGGTTTCTGATGCTTAGGTTTCATCTTATGGGCACCATGTGTTTATATTTTGAAAAATACAAAAAACAACTTTCCAAGCATTATTTCTCCAATATGAACGACCTTGGTATTTACACTTCCTCACAATTATTATCCGCTGCTGACATACAGTGCAACAGAGGACAGATGGGTGAATGAACAGACACTGAATTCCTCAAGTCATGGTTTATCCTTGAATCCTAGCAATGACCTTATTTGGGGTTTTCCCTGAGCAAAGGGTTCCTTCAGCACAGAAATTACACTACATCTCACTTTCCCTGTATTCTAATAATGCTTGTTTGGGTTATCTGCAAGGGATGCATTCTTACCATAGAGAAAACATATTATATTTGCATTTACATTCTCACCATACAGAAAACACTTTATGTCTGGGTCTACCTCACATCCCAGTAATGGCAATTTGGGTTTCACCAAGTGGTGTGCACATGCTGCACAGAAAATGTGCCATGTGTTTTCCTTGAACAGTGAGTTCAGTCTAAACAGCAGACACATCAGTTCTGGGTTTTACCTATACAAGGTTCTTCTCCATATCATAAAAAAGGGCTTGTTTGTTTTTCCCCCAAATACAGGGTTTCTACTGCACACAAAACACTCTGTTTGGATTTTCTCCATATAGCAAAACTTGCATATTACTCATATGGAGGAAAGTCCTAAGGAAACAACCATACTCAAGATGTTTAACAAATGAATATAACAAGAAACATTTTACACTGCTGGAAATGTATCCATGTAGATGTAGAGTAATATGGTCAAGTCTCTACTCTGCACTGCATACCAGTGTCTAAGACTCCTAATTGTTCACCTGAATTTTAATGATGCTATCAATATGTTGATAGAAGAATACTAGTCGATCACCAACTCTCTTTCTCAGTAAATAACCCTTGCATCTTGCTTGAAGCCCCACCAACCATTTTTCTACTCTCACGTGCTGAAAGATAAAATAAGGCCATCAATGAAATGGTAAGTTAGAAAACGTCCACAGAGCATCATACTTCCGGTATATGCACTATTATCAACCCACAAGTTAAATATGTGAGAACTCACCAGGAATCCACTGAATGCTCTAACACACACTGTAAAACTTTTCCAGAGCTTAGCAACAGTTTACAACTATCTATCAATGAGATATTGTAAGTGGGGAGGTTTACACCTGATATCTCTTAAATGTCAATAGCAGACACTTACAATCAATGAAGCTCATGCTCTACTACTTCTTTGGTCTCACAATGCATCCCAGAAAACACAGTCTGTCTCAATTTAAAAAAAATCAAGATAAGAAATCATAAACGAAAGCAAGTCTTCAACTTAAGTGTCTGTTGTTTTTGTCTAATTGTAACAAACATCTGCAAGTATTGTCATATTTCAGTAAAAATCACTACTATGAAATTTTTAAAAAATCTATCTGGTAGGAGTAGCTCTGATCCATGTGGCAAGACAATGTAAGGCTAAAAGTCACTTCCCACAGCTGTTTAGCAAAGCAACTAAATGCATAACAGAACCACACTACTGCACATTCTTGCCCTACAGTGGACTTCCCAAACAAGCATATTTCAATTCAAAGTTCCACACAGAACTCATAAAGTGCATTCTTGTTGCATCAGTGTTTTTCTACACATTTACTGGGACTACTATTGCCGCATTACTCTGCATTATTTCACATTTGTGCAGAACTTATATACAGATTCTGTGTACAATAAAGTTGTCAGATTCAGCTTCAAATATCTGCATCATCACTTAATTTGTAATTGTTGACTTTAACATAATATTTTGTATATAATGTGTAGGTACAGTCATCATCCACATGCATATCAAATTTCATACATCCAGTTGCACTCATTCATTAATCACCATTAAACCAAAAACTCAATAATTCTGCATGGCCACCACATCGTTATCCTACATTCCACAAAAGTATTATCTGAACCAAATTGCATATTTTTTTCCGTGGTATATTAAAACATTATTTGCGAATCCTAAAGTGGCCTGTCATGATGATGATGATGATGACAACAACAATGAAATGCACGAAAAGAGAAATACACACACACACAGTGAGCATACAAGCCTGTGTTCTCTTACAAGCTCTGCTGAATGTATGTTGGATTGTTGAAGAACCATATTAATGACCCAACAAACCATGCTTTGCAGCAGCACAACACTAAGCTCCACTTCATTTTGATCCAGCATGTAGCAGCTATGGTTCCAAAATAATATAGTGTTGTATGTAGAATATGTAATATGACTTAATGCTGTAACACATTTGTAGTTACACACATCAACATTAGCCAGGTCACTGCTAGTCCAAAAGCATCACATTTCAAGCATTTGATTATGTCACTCAACAAACAAAAAGTTTCTAGCTTGCTGTACACAAGCAATATGTACCACCCTACCGTTGCGGTGCCACAGCGCTTGTTTCAGTCATGGAAATTTTCAAAGCTACTGTGTAGACCTAACAAAGTTCCTGATTATGAATATCAAAATTGTCCACTAATTTCATGAACAGTTTCATTTTCTCTTTTGCATCTCCAAATATGTAGTAAATATAAGCCTTTGTGAAGTAAGAAGCTACACTCAACTTTCAAAACCTTCCCTTCATAGAACAGAAGAAGGTTTGCTTCTTGCTGCAGCTAAGCACCTCTCATATGATATTAGAACTTCACAAGAACGCACTTTTTTCTCTGTGAGACACTGATTTCAGTAGTAAATGAGGAAAACCTTGAATAGAGGGAATTTAAGTGATAAATTGGACTAACACAACTGAATAACAAATTAGGAAAGGGAGCTTTTAATTGAAGAATATCCAGTGGAGTTCCAACATATTTAAAAACATAACATAATTATTTACACGTATAATATGAAAACTGGATATGGTTTATGGTTTTTACTTTCCATTTAGATTACTCAGTCTGGCGTACCAATAACATATCTTCTTACCTCAGACTGCTTCTGAGCCAAGTAATCTGACTGTAAGTCATCCGGCTTCTTCCAGGAGTACGTACATGACTCCAAGTTAAAATAGATTTCATGCCCGTTTCTGGTATGATGAACAATCCATGGACAAACATATCCAGTGTCCTACGTTGTAAATTACAATTTAAGACACCTCACAAAATGACAAATGTGCAGAACATAAATCAGAACAACCCATATTAGTACAAACATACAATAATTTAATCAGGTCTCATCTTGAAAACAGATTTCAAAGAGTGTCAATCATAAATTAACTCAAAACAATATCTCTAATTGGGGTACCATTCAATATGGTGTACAGCAAGGATCAATACTTGGACCCTTTTCTTTTTATTGTATATTAACAATCTACCCAAAATAACAAACTCTGATAATTTAAACATTAATCTTAAAACCATGTGTATGGCACAAGTGTAATCATTAGCAATCCCAACGTTACTGATTTAGAATACAATTTAAATTGGGTGTTTAAAAAATGAATGAATGGTTTAACGCAAACTTGCTGTCTCTAAACTTCAGAAATCTTACTCAGTGCAATTTAAATCCAAAAATATTCCTGTTACAGCAAAAAATATTAATTATAATAATAAGACTAAATCAAATAATACAAACTTAAATTTTCTTGGATTACTAATCGACGACATGTCTTGAAAGAGTCATATCGAAATGATTAGTCCCAAATTTAATCAAGTTTGTTTTACAATAAGATTAAAAGGATCAATATTATCACTTGAATCACTAAAAATGATCTATTACGCTTATTTTCATTCAGTTATAAGATATGCATTTGGAGGGGGGAATTCCTAACAAAATGTCAACATATTTAAGGTACAAAAAAGAAATATTAGGATAATAAAAGGTGCCTGACCTCAAGATTCATGTACAGAATGCTTCAAAGCTCTTCAAATATTACCTTTAGCAGCACAATACATTTTGTCTGTAGTTTTGTTTATGATATTTAACAAAGATTTGTTTAAAATTATTTCATAAATACATAATTTCAATACAACGGGTTAACACTAATTTCTTCCAACCAATGACAAACCTAAAGATGTGTCAGAAAGGACCCTGCTCCTCAGGCATCAAGGTCTATAATAAGCTTCCACTTGAATAAAGGAAATTATCAGATGTTAAACTATTTAAGGATATTTCGAGGAAATTTTTATTACAACAATCCTTTTATACTTTGGAAGAATATTTTAGTTATAAAACCAACTAATTTTAACCACAGGAATATATTTTAAAGAATTAATACAATAATATAGGATTTAATTATACATGGATTATTTTATTTTCTGAGTTATTATCACTATGTGTTTGTTAGACCTATAATTATTGTTACACTTAATAAAAAAGATGTTACAACTAATAATGTAAAAGATATTTTATATGGTACACTATGTACTAAAAATTGGACATACATTATAATGTAAGTTTAAAGGATAGATATGACTTTATTATTGTAACAGGACAAGTTCTGATTGATATTTAGAATGATGTAATATTGACAATTTCTATATCCAGTGATTATGTACCAATGATGGTTTAACAAATACAAATAAATTAAAGACTTAATTAATTAATTAACAGCATCTGTCAAGTGGACGAGGACTCACAAGCGGTGTGAATGATCAAATATTCACTGATTCTTTTTAAACTTTGTGAGGATTAAGAACTCCTGCCCAAGGCACAACGACCATGCAATACAAACCCATATTCAGAAACTGCAGAGACAATCAACAGCTATTTTTTATCTTCCTTATCACTGTTTATTCTTTGCTCACAATTACAAATCAGAGAAGTCTTGGAGTTAAGGAGTGCAAATTCCAGTCCAAAGGCTATGGTTCACAGTTTGTCAGTCACTTTCTTTTTAATTTTCATAACTTCCATATTTTTTATTTTTTAAATTATTTTATTTATTTTCCTTCATATTATTTCCACACCAATTAGCTGTATGAAGAGATTTTTAAAAATACTGTACGAAGAGTGGACTAATTTAACAAATATGAAATATATATTTACAAAAATGTAATTGCATTGTTTTATGCTGTTTCTTTTTGTCTGTATGGAGAGCAGGAAAATTGTTACAAAAAAAACATGTTCATTGCTTCAGTTAGGCAAGAAATAACTGTAACAAGTTACAACCAGGATATTGCAACAGTCAGCCATGCAAGCTGCGTTCCATTGCATCCTCATTATTTTACATCTCCAGATACAACTGCCAATAAAACAATGGAATAAGCAAAGTGAAAAATGTGTTTGCAAACATTAGTAAACCTGTTCCTCGGCACTTTGCCCACCAAACACAGTGTATCCTAATACTGAACTGAGGTTTCCACAGAAAAAACATGGCATCTAACTGCCTCAGCAATGGCTGAGACACATTTATGTAATATAAGATAAACAATGCATTCTTAGGTTATTATGCATAAAATATTACAGTAATTAAAACTGAAAGATAACATACCTTTCTGAAATACCACTTTTCAAGAGCAGAAATGAGTTTGGCACCATGTTCATTCTCAAGGAAGCCCACCTCTGTTGCAGTATAGGTTGTTGTTCTGGATTGGTGGCTATTATCCCGAATAGTCTTCTTCTTCATTTTCACAAGTAACGCACAAGCTATACATAGCAAACAACTTCAATTACACATATGAAATAAGTGTTATATGTCTGATTTTTGCATTGTTGCTTTTAGTAGTGATAATTTCCTTTGTCCCACACCAATTATGTTTTCCTTGCTGTAACAATTTCATAACCAAAATAAAACTTCAGATAAAAACACTTTCAAAACATGAACTGACACCTAATAATACTACCACATTACAATATGTACCTCTGAATCAGTCACTTGTATTGATCTAAGGGTTCCATTTTCTGGTGATGATAATGAAAATGTAATAATTCCAAAAGTTAATTCCTACAAACACCATTAAATGTTTTCTTTCACTTTTCGGCAAGTATGAACTGCTTATTTTTAAAGAAAATAAAACACTGCCTTAGAGCCAGACAAGTACAGCACACACTGAATTTAATACGCATCTAAGAACTTCAATACAACAAAATAAAAAGATCTGGTGAACGAATTTTACTACATGAAGGGTTAACTTCATTATTTCAGTATGAAGACTAGAACACTGTACATATAACCACAAATACCTTTACTGCAACAATATTACTTAAAACTTTCTTAATTGACAAATCATTGTTCACAGACCAGTAAGTACTCTGACTGTAACAACATACCAACTTTAGCATCATGGACCTCATCGGATGCCTGCTTAACAGCAGACTGTACATCCTCTAACCACAGTACTGTGCCTTCCTTCTGCTTCTGTGTCCAGCAGTGCTGTTGGAGATATACATGCACAACTATGAGAGGACAGGAAAGCAACTCTGCATATTCATGCCACTCTTCCACAGAGGGTAAGAGGAGGACTGCTTTTATAAAATAATAATTGAAATAACTATTGACAACACAATCATAATTGAATGCATATGGCAAGTAACAACAAAAATTACATGCCCTCATCAGCATAATGCCTTTTAGACTTCAGTTGCATTACACCTCAGATATACTGACAGAACATATTTCATAGTCACAATAAGCTTTAAGGACAAAAGAAAAGCAATATCCAAAGTTACTGTAAAGATAAAAACAATTAATATAAATAACAGAGAACACAACGGTAATTTGGTCATTATCTCTGTTCATTATGCAAATTATGACAGGTGTATGACACATATTACTTTCTCAAATCATCCAATCCCAAATCCCAATCATAAAACGCAACTATATAATATAAACACAAATAAAGACTCATCAGTCATCACACAATATCATATAATATTCCCGAAGACTGGCTGCTAGCCAATAACAGCGTGTTTGTTAGAAAGGTTATGTAATTGACTGATACATACACGTAGATGTTTAAAGTACAACTCAGCATCAGTGGCAGAAACATACTCCACTACTTTGAGTCCAGGATATTGTAAAGCTCTTAACATGGCTGTAAGGTCTCTTCCTTCTACAGCGGTGTTTAAGTCATGTAAGGCCAATATCACTGAAATTTACAAAGTATTTACTTTTATTAATCATTAAAAAAACACACACAATAATTTCACTTAAAGATTTGAGGCCCATGTGAATAAGGTAAAATCATGTTGCACAGAATATAAAGCAAAGATTTTGTTTAAACTTACCCAGGTTGCTCTCATCATACTGGTGAGTAACAATGTCTATACACTCATGAATGTCTGTGTATGTTAATACAGAACATTCATATTTGTCAGCAATTTTTTTCTTTCGTAAAGCAGCTAATGCTTGCCAGTATTTTGATTTCAATTCTGGGTCCAAATCCTGTTTAAATAATGTACATAAAATGAGTTACCAGTAGCTGTCATTTCACAGTACACTTCTGACAAAGTATAATTAAAAAGTTCTTGGAAACAAAACGTTATATTTATCCACAAACAGATTTACAAACAATCTGAAATGTAGAATATCTAGGTGATGTAGGCACTTTATCATCCTGCTTTGTCACATTACTGCATTACTCTGCCTTTCACTTTGATATTGTTAGGGTCATGAGATGGACAGGACAAGAAGCATGCAGGAAGTAATGTACATACTGTACATAACTGTCATACACTAATTAAAAATCAAACAGAGTCCCCAGATCCAGATTCAATGATCATTAATTTCCTGTTTTGATTACATTAATATGTGTAATTAAAGCAATCTCAAATTAGCATGATGTTAGTAAACATAGTAACTTAAAATCATAAACAAACTCCATTTACATAACAACACAACAAATGGAGGTGGTGCCTCAAAGCTATGTCGAGTTTTGAAGAATCATTTTCATAATCACTGAATGGTCATATGCAGATAATACCTATACAAAATGGATGGTATAAGCTATTTTTCATTGTGCCATGTTCTTATTCCCATATTTACATAGGCTACCCACACAAGTTTAAACATTAAATATTATCAACGAAAGGCAGATTTACTTACTGTAAAATGAGCACTGGGATTAGACAGAGCTCTCCATGTGTCTTCAATGTTACCTGCATCTACGGCCTGTGTTACAGCAGCTATACAGTATAGAACTTGTACACTTGACAAAATTTCTTGATATGACAGGCTTACCTGGAAAGTCAAGTAAAAAACCTGAGACATGTAATGTCCAGTTCAAAATATAATTCAGATCAAATGAGGACACATTTGTTTCTGCAGTCTGCTATATTTGTTTATGGCTTATTTAATGACAGTGTTAGTACCTCATACTATATAACACTGAAAGGCAGAATTGATGAGCAATGAATTAGGAAGCAAATGGCAGGAAAATATCACAGTGTAATTCAACACAGCATCCCAGTATCCACCTGAAGGGACCAAGGAAAATCAATATGGCCAGGATAGTTGGTATCCCAGCTGTGAACAAAGAAGGACTGTCCAAAATCCAAGTCAGGGGCATTAAAACTTGAGCCAAATAGGTAAATTGACCTTGTTATAAAAAAATGCCCATTAAATGCAGATAACAGCATATGTTACCACAGGTATTTCAGTAGTTTCTTGCGCAGTTATCAGTTTTTCTGTTTGTACAGAGCTCACCATGACAATGCTAATGCACAAGCTGGGCAAACAACAAATAAATATTATATTACCAGAAAACTAACAAACCGATAGGCATTAGTCCAGAGCCAAATGCAATTGTAACTTTATTTGCAGAACCAATTATTTTCACCTCAAAGCAGCTCATATGTAAACGTGCATAAACTATCTGCAATATTCATCTGTTTATCTACAATACATAGTTTCAGTAACAAAATCAAAGTAAAACCAATTAAGCAACAAAATATCAACTCACCATTTCACAATCATGTAATAAAAATACTCACAATTTACAAAACCAGCTAGTTTCCATCTTACATGCCAACACAAGGTTTTTTTGACATACACATTACAAACTACACAATGTCACATCACTGTCACCATAAACACTTATGTTAGCTTCAAATCACAACCATTATTAATTTATCCACCATGCACATTCAAGACTTTAAAACTGTCTCAACTGAAATAATCAGGTAAATTAGAATGCCTGCCTATTAAGAATACTCCTACATTTAGAGTTTATATATATATATATATATATATATACATACTATAAACTTTTCATGTCATGGTGTCTGTTGTTATCACTACACACTTTTGTATTAGTAACCTATCTTTAAGTCATAAGTTATCACTGGATATAGACTGTCTTTCACTCTCACATTACATTCATGCATTAGTAGCCACTGCTGATGCCTTCAGAATGCATAATATTTGTTTGCCCTATTACTAGTGACCCTCCCACTTACAAAGAAGTTTAATGATGTATCTTCACCACATCCCTCTAGGCAATTTGCTGTCTATCGCTACACACTTTTGTATCAGTGACCTATCCTCATGTCATAAGTTATCACTGGATGTGGAGTGGACTGTTCATCCTTTGCTTTCACTCTCACATTACATTCATGCATTAGCAGCCACTGCTGATGTCTTCGGAATGCAAAATATTTGTTTGCCCTGTTACTAGTGACTCTCCCATTTAGAAAGAAGTGTAACGATGTATCTTCACCATACCCCTCTGGTCATTTTTCTGTAACTTTGCTAGTTTCTTGTCTAGCATGGTCTGTAAACGTTGTATGTCTTTCTTGCTTTACTTTGCTTCACTGTTTTGTAGACATAATAGCATACTGACTGTTGTTATCTACTGTGTTGTGATCTCAGAGTAAGAAAGTATAATCAACAGCTTTCCAGACTGTCATATACTTTGCATTTTGTATCCAGTGTTGCCATCTGACCTGTGTTACAGTTTTACTTTGTTCATTAACTCTGTTAAAACAAGGCTGTGGGCTGTTACATTTTTGTCCTTGGGTCAAAATGCTGAAAGGAAGGAGCCCCACAAGGATACACACAAACACATGCACACAAACACACATTCAGCATGGTGATATCATAAGCCCACTTTTTTTCTTTAAAAAATTAAAGTAGACTAGAAATGTGTCACATTTAAAAGCAATTGCAATACTAACCCCACATTCCAATTTATCAGCCTTCATTTCTTCATAAAACAGAGGAGCTGCAAACTTGGTGATGTTTATGGGCAGTTTCAGTATTGGATTGCATAAAGCTGTGTGTAAATCTTGCCATGTCCCACTGTCCAGCGCAGAGTTCACAAGAGCAACAGATACGCGTTCTGAGGAGTGGTGCAAAAGATAACATAACTCACTCCACATTTATATTGGTCACATGAATAAAACAGAGTGTCTTTTCTTTCTCATAATTTACGTATTTTTCAAACATTTTACTGAGCTAATATATAATTGTTAATAAGTGGCCATGTCTTTAGTCTCTTGCATGTAAGTTCTAAATTTCTTGGATAGAAACTTTTCTGTCTATCAAGTACACATTTTTACTGTATGCTCACTTACTACATTATATATTTCTCCTGCATGTTTCAATCATTAATAATCTGCAGGGAACTCACTTAATCACACACACACACACACACACACACACACAAAAAAACCCAGATTTTAAATAACATAAATTACAAAACTTACAATTTGACATACGATAAAATACTTTAAGTAACATTTTAGTACAGTCTATAAAATTTGTAATATAAAATTTTGTTTCCATTTTTCATGCAATTAATTTACCCTACTTTGGATTATCATTGATAGCAATCTTCATATAAAACATCCCCTTTGGTACATCAATCGCATATATATAAATTAATATCTTCAACCACACACAAAAAGTTGCTCTGTAATCGTAATTTACTTGGCAACTAGTTTTTGGCTCTGAATGTGGGCCACCATCAGACCATTTACCCAAGAACATAAAAATACACAGAAACTCAATACACAAAAGAGGGTTACCTCCAGACTCATGGTACATAATGTTTCTGTATATGTTTGTGTTCTTATGTAAATGGCCTGATGATGGTCCACATTCAGAGCCAAAACTAGTCACCAAGTAAAATACGATTATAAAGTAAGGTGTGCGTCATGCGTGATTGAAGTTATTAATATTTACTTATCACTAATAATCAAAACATGCAGGAGAAATACATACCATAATGTAATACAACATATCATAAGAAAAACCGAGTACTTTGATAATAAAAAATTTTGTCAACCTGAACATTAGTACTTAATACAATAATCGCCACTTAAGAATATCAACACTTCCTTCTTGAACAGCAAATATTGGTAATTTTGTGGAGAGAATCTTACAGGCTGGAACTGTTTCCCATCTGTGCAGTAAGATTCCTATAAATATCCCATGCCATCAAAGCATCACTGAAAATGTGTTACATGGTGCAACAAAGCTTAATATACAAGGAATTTATGTTATGAGAGTAAGTGTCTGGCATCAAGCAACCTTGTACAGGGCTCAGTCAGGTTTTCAGATGGGAGAGGGGAGAAAAAAAGTGTCAGCTTTACAGACAGTGTAGCATTTTTCCACAAGAGACCAGTCTTACAAAATGTTGTATATGTCATGCACTGAAGGTTTTGATCACAAAGTTTAGGGGAAAACTGTGAGAATTTTTCATGAATAAAGCATTTAGCTTAAAATTCAAAAAGATTCAAACAAAAACTAGCCTTATGCCATGATGTGTGTTACAAAACATGTGGTAACAAATAACAGCATATCTGTAAACTGGAAATTTCAACATCCCCCAATAACATAAATGGGCGTTATCAAAAGCTTTGCAATAGTCGTTAAAATTTCACCAACAGACAGAGAATCTATTGCACTAATTTTTCCAAATGATCCACATAAAAAGCAAGTTAAATCCAAATTAAGGCCACATATCTCCAATACAAAACATGCCAACCTGGACACAGAAATCTGCATTATGACTGAGAAAGAGTTAAAATAACACAATTGGATGCACCAAAAAAAAATCCCTCTGACAGTGCACATTTTTACATCTGCTAACTGAAGTCATAAAGGAGTTTCTGAAGGACTCAAGTCTGCCAGTGACTTCAAATTGATAATTTCTTCCCATTTTTTAATTCTTGATATGTCTTCTTTACTTTGTCAAGTTCACCAGAATCACAAATATTATGTTCTTCTGTTCCCTTTCAAGTTCATAAGTATAAAACTGTATGTGTTCACACACTCACCATTAACAATGGAGACCTGTTCTTCAATCTCTGCCTGTGTCAAAAGTTGATCATACACATCAGCCACGTAGCTATTCTTAAGTGACTGTAAATACAGAAGATCTGGATTGCAACAGCACTTCAACTATTAACCACAACACATATCCTCAGGGTAGTGCTGTTCAATAGCAGCCAGCTACAGACTTCATAATGAAATGCATCCTACTTCTTTCTACTGCATTATAACAGCAATTTAATAACTCTAAATGTATACTGTTTTCCTAAGAAGGTTTTTATATCCTGCAAATCAGTTTCATGTCATCCAAGAGTATTGGCTATTAAAAAAAAAATTAATTCCACAAACAGTAAAGGTATCAAGATTAATAATCTGTCCTGCTTCATGTCCAAAGGTTGTCAAGTTACGATATCCATACACAACATACAGCAATGCAAAATTGTGTATCAGTTTGAATCTCAGGACTGCCTTTGTCATTAAGCATGGTTCATCTTAGGGATAAGGTATCAGCAGTAGACAGCAACGACAACATCAACAATGAATCCAAAATTAAGATTACTGTCTGCTACAATATGATGGTGTGTAATATGGTAGATAAATTGATATCTACCAGACTACACAGTGTCACATCCAAGAACATCATAACCTCAGTACTCATTGTTGTGAGAACGTCAAATCTCACTAACAATAAATCTGAACATGAACATGTGTCTTAGCTAGTTCATTACTTGGTACACAGTGGGTGAATCAGCAGTAAATAAATACCAACCACAAAAAATACAAATAAATTCAAATTAAAATACATCATTCCTTCACACAACCATAGAAAATAGCCATTTTCTAAGTGTAGGAACTTCTGTTTAGCAGTCAATACTGCAAGTATCAGAGCAAGATACTTCTGTTATGGAAGAAAAGCTTCATCATCATAACAAAGCAGAAATTCCAAAGGAATTATAGAAGCACATCTTAAAATTATAGTTAATAACTTAAATCTACATAGTCCAGTTGAAATACCCTGTTAAGAGCCTCTTCTATTTTACTATGTTTGGCATCTCCCAAATCCTCCTGATAAAATGCAGCATAAGCAGGGAATATGTTTTGCAATCTTGCAGCTGGATTACACAGTGATTCCAACATTCCTGATGGATCCTGCACATAATAAAAGGACTGTCACTGTTCACAGTTAAAGGAGAAATATTTGTCTGTGCTCAGGTATTATTTTTAAATTCAGAGATTACTATCCTTTAAATTACTAACAATATGGCATCTGGTGTGTTCTGAATCTCACCACTGGTGGTAGATTATATACTAGTAACATGTCCAAATTTAGCAAATGTGGTGGGCATAGTGGGAGAAAAAATAGGGGGGGGAACAGTAAATTGGAGCTGAAATGTACTCTTTGCAATACGGCACTTTGCAAATCCATATATCACACATCAAAAATTAACTCCACTTAAAAATACAAATAGGAACATAAAAGGATTACTTTTATGTTGCATTATGTAACAAAAGTATTCTAGCCCTGAGATGGAAGCAATTTACAGTACATGCCATTTATAACTGCATCCAAAATCATTTTGTTGGCACAAACAGGTAAAATATCAGGCTAGTAACACTAGTGGGCTGAATTCTCAGATACCATATTAACCCAAATACAGTGATACCTCAGCTAACGAAGATAATTCGTTCCAGAATCACATTCATTTGCCGAAATCTTCGTTAGCTGAAACACACATACAGACGGAAAAGATAAGCTCCTGGAATGGCCCGACCATTCATGTTTGCTGCTTTATGTTAGCGCGCGCATCCACTAAAACATTCGTTAGCCAAATCCATATTCGTTAGCCGAGTCCGAAAAACAGCAAAAAAAATTTTAGTTAGCCGAAAAATTCGTTAGCAGGGTCACTCGTTAGCCGAGGTATCACTGTATAAGGCAACCACCATTCACAAGCTGCAGTTTTCAGGAAAACATGTTTAACTTTTTGTGTGATCATACCATTTTTCAGATGACGAATTAAGAAAATAGTCTCATCTTATATTCAGGTAAACGCTGTACATGTCAGAGTCAAACACAAAAATCAGGCACCGCTGACACTGAACCGCTACTGTCAACAGCAACCATAAATTTCAGGGAATGTAATAAAAACCTGGTCATTGTCAAGTACATTCAATGTTAACAGTGTTATTACAATAACAGTATGGCAAAACTGGCCTGATTATCAGTGGGCACAGCTAACGTATGGGAGGAACCTGCCACCTTCATTTCCTACCACAAGATACTGGTTTCTATCTGCAAAATTAGTCTCACAACCCACAAAACAATCATCTTAATTTCTTTTTAATCTGTGTCCAGCACTTTATAAACAGTAAATAATTTGTTTGGTAAACGTTTTAACACATTTAGGTGAAGCTATTTAAAGTTATAAATTCAAATAATCTCTTCAGTGTATGTTTCCCTAACATGCCAATCTATTTTCAGATCATGAGACTCAAATATTCTCTTTAATATGTGTTTCCCTAACCTCTCAATCTATGCTCAGATTTTAAACTCTCCAAAACAATAGCAAATTCAGGTTTTGAAATTCGCATAAAATAAACTAGGCCAGGTGGCATGTCATATGTCAAAATAAGGGGTCTTAAAACATAAAATTGGAATACCTGTAATGAAATACAAGTACCTTAAGACAAACTACAGAAGGATTCATATGAAACACACAAGTCATTATTTCCTGTAATTCTTCAATGAAATATTGGAAGCATAAAGTCATCAAGCTCATCATGAATTCATGCATATGCCAACTTAGTTTCACTGCATTCTATGCACGCATTACAAAATTACAGGCCTCAACAACACAGGCATCCTATATGAATTAATCTGTAAAAAACTTTTTCTTTCAACCCGTACATATTTAACATAAATTTACAATTTCTGCAGCAGAAAAATATTTCCAATGTGAATAATATTTTCCAACATCTGTTTCTGTTCCTGATTTCCTTCCAGCCCATTCTGCTTGATTAGAAAGCTATGACTGGCTTAATTGGGCACCTGGCTATCAATTGCTTCATTGATGGCTATAATTGCTGCATGAAGAACTGCTGCATCAGCTGCTAAATCATTAGCTAGAATACCACCAATCTTCTGAAAAGCTGGCATTTGAATGCCATACTTTTTCAACTCCAGCCTTACAACATCAATTTCTTCATCTGGAATAAAACAAAATTCCAGCAAACATGTTCTCAGAGATACAAAGAAATAAAGTAAACTAAAATTAAACAAAATCAATGGAATGAAAGGAAATGATAAAAAGAAATCAGGCTGATAGCAACAGCATAGAAAGGAGGTATATTAGTCTAATCATTTCAACATAAACAAAGAATTAGGAAACAGCACATGTGGACACATTAATTCACTGTAATTTCCAAGTTACAATTCAATTTCTCACATCTTCGTATAATGGCAAATATATGATTAATGCTTCCTTACTTTCCTGCCTTGGCAAGTCACAAAACAAGTGATGTTCAGAGACTACTAAAACTGTTTCACAGTTGACACCAAACAAATTAAACTACAAATTTGAGGGTTGTTTGACTGTGCATCTTCCTCGTGAAATAACTTGAAATGCCAAATTGGTGCAACAAGGTAATTTTATTAATGTATTCTTAGCTTGACATGTTTTGGGTACATATGCCCATCATCAGGAGCACTGGATGTTGAGTTGCAGCATATGGTTTTCTGCACCGAGTTTTTGGGTGGGTGGTGGTCTTGAGAGCTGCTGCGTAAGTCGTGTGTGCAGTGCGGATGTTGCCGTGCCGCACTGCACACACAACCTACGCAGCAGCTCTCAAGACCACCACCCATCCAGAAACTCAGTGCAGAAAACCATAAGCTGTAACTCAACATCCAGTGCTCCTGATGATGGGCATATGTACCCGAAACATGTCAAGCTAATACATTAACAAAATTACCTTGTTGCATCAAGTTGGCATTTCAAGTTATTTCATAAACTATAAATATATTTAGAGTTGTTTAGTAAAGAGTACCTGTAAAATTAATCTTTCCATACAAGTCTTGAATCAGAGGGGCTTTGCCCAGCTTGAACAGATGTGTGCTTAAAGCATGCAGGCAGTAAATCACCCGTGGCATATTCTTTTTATCATAAACATCTGTTGTTTCAGGACGGAATGTCTGAAAGCAAATATGTAATATTACACAATTCTGCAAGCAATTAAATAAATTTTATAAACTGCTTATTTAGTGGTGTTCATAACCAGCTGCCTTGTGACAGGTTTTACATATATAGGTGTACACATACATATGTATACATTAAAAAGCCAGATCTATACAAGATATGACTCAATAAATACATACATTGTTTTTTATTTAACAAACCTTCTGGAGCTATTCTGAATTCAATGTCACACACACACACACACACACATACTGGATGCATGATATGATCTTTTTTGCACTGAAAGTGGTGTAAATAATAAACCACTGGTTGTATTCTGACAAGACTGTCAAAAAAAATAAAGAATTTCATTATTTCAGTAGAGGAGACTATAGGCACATTCACTAGTAATCAAGATGCTGATTCTGACAATTGTTAAATCCAATAAAAGAGGTATTCTACAGACATTTTCATAATCTGGATGATTTCTATAACTAAAACACACAGAATTTTAAAATTACAAGTACATGTTTTCAGGCAAAGTTAGAGTGCTGATCAACTACAAGAACAAAACCAACTTTGTACTTACTACTGGCAGTGAGGCAGTTTCTAATGACCTGAGCCAATAGTTTATGTTGTCAGTGTGTCGGAACTGCAAGCCAGCCACTTTGAATAGTTTCTGATCAATGTCATAAATCTTTGCCAGAGGCACTGTTTGAGGAGCTATCACATTTCCTAGTTTAGCTAAATATACACCATTCTGTAAGTTTTCTTCTAATTCTGTAGTCGGTGGTAGTTCTTCTTTCAACACAGCTTCCATCCACCTGTTAACATTATTGCTTAAGCTGAAAACAAACCTATGTGACAAAGATTCCCTCCAGTTTCACACAGACATTCCATAAATCTTCAAACATTAAGTCTTCAACTTTCAAACAAAAATTTCACACAGCTACACTTTAAAATTAGAAATCTGTGCCCCTGCCAAGAAGCATCTAATTTTTCTTCACACAAAACAAACTAATTTTGGTTGCAACTGAAATTTTGAGCATTGTTGAGTCATCTTAGCTTAAAAATGCACAACATTTTGGAGTAGTTATCCTGTTTTCCCATTTCAGCTGAAGATTGAGGCACATCCAGCCTCCAGAATGTGGGTTTTTTAGCCTCAGTTGATGGACAATGTACAAAATTCCAGTCATGACTATAATTATATGCCACAATAATTTCAAGTTAAATTACAGATTTTATACATTTACAAACCAAAGCAAGGTGTGAGGCACATGGGAAACAAAAATGCACAGGTGGTAAACTATATGCCAGTGAAGGCTGCAACACTAGTCTGAGAATTTACATAAGACAAGAAGAAAATCTATCTCTAGATTATAAGGCTTATAAATAAAGTACAATAAAATAAAATCATTTTATTAGACATAGAAAGAGATGGTGACCACATGATAAATTACAAATGTGGCAAGTGACCACATTTGAGAATCGCTAGGCTGTGTTATCTAACAATACACTATTTATGAATGCAAAACTTGTTTACCAAATCTAAGTCAGTGTATTTATCTGTGGAGAAGCTTTACAGACAAGGTTTAGTGGAACAAGCCATGCACAGATGACAAACATAAAGAACACCAACAAGCACACAATACTGCAATTTCACAACAGGGACTTAAGAAGTTTTCAGAAACATGTTCAACTGTCAAGCATATCTGAAGGTTAAAGGAAATAATTTCTAGCACCTGCTATAACATGTAGTGAGTCCACAGAACACATGAGATTGATGCAGATATTATCACTTAATTACAATCTGACAGCATGCTGTCACAACAGGTTTCATAATAAATGAGAATATAAAATTGTTTCACTAAATAGCCTACTTCCATGTGGTTCCTTCTGGTTGATGGGTGACATACGTAGTTTTTATTATGCAAAAAATAAGCTACATGCACAAGGTAAGGCATGGAACACCTCTTAAAAACACAGTTAAATTAAATTAATATGTAAGTCTAACTTTTTGGCTTCCTCCAAGTGGCACAGATATTCATATGCCATGTTCCTTTGGCGAATATCATCCATTTCTTTTGCTGTGTGATGTACTTCATTGACATCTGGAAGAGAAACAAGCATTAATAGCACCTGTCACTGATGCAGTGCAACTTTTAAGTTCCAAAAGGATAGAATCTTACATTGCTTAATGCGGCGTTAATAATGATAATGGTTTTATTTACTTATTCTTTATTTAACACTGTTGTCAGTAGCTCAGACTACATAGTATCGAATTGTAAGGTGATAAATGAATGATTAAATGGGTGTGGAAGAGGTCACAGCCCAGCATTCGGCTGGATGGTTTGAGGAATAACACAAATACCTTCCGAGCATAGTAGTGTCCCTGCAAAGAATCAAACCAAACACCTCCCAAACACAAGTCAGAAGCATTACTGCTTGAGCCAACTAATGATGATGGTGGTGATGATATTTATCACAAACATAGGATATTAACAGCCAAACACAATTATAAACTACAAAAAATTTAAAACCCTTATAACAGATGACAAGTTGATATTCTTATGCAACAGAATGGAAATGCATGACATAAATCTCACTATTCTGGTTTAAAAGTGTTTTCAACACTTTTAAACCAGAAATGGTTCATTTTGCAAAGCTGTCAATAGCTCTTACTATATAGCATCGACAATAAAATAGCAAGTTCTGAAGAAGATATGGAAAGGGGAGGTTCATAGAGTTTTGGTAGCAAAACCTTAAGGAAAGATACCACTTGGAAGACCTAGGCGTAGATAGCGTAGTATGAAAATGCATCTTAACGATATCGGTTGGGAGGGTGTGAACTGGGCTCATCTGACTCTGGACATGAAAAATATATTTTTGTGAATATGGTAATGAAGGTGTGGGTTCCATAAAATACAAATATCTTGATTGAAAAGCTATTTGCCTTTCAAGAACTTTGCTCCATGGGGTCGTGACCAAATCGAGATCCTCCTAGGCATACTGATATGAATACCATACTTCCTCCTTTCAGCTAAAGTGGTAAGACACAATGAAATTACAATTCCACGATACTTACTTCCGTAGGATGGTTGTGAAATATATTTTTCACTCATGTGTAATGTAATTCTAATATTTCGTTCACAAAAAACACGCACTCATACACATAAAACCAGTTACATAACTCCTGACATTAAAATATATTCCACACATGCCACCATTATATTATCACACTCTAGGCGCCCTTACGTTCGATTGGTTAAGTACATCCTTCCAACCGGCCAAAAATCAGTGTCGCCAATTCCCACAAATAGAATTTCTCAGCCCTAATCCGCGCTTTGCGCAGGGTGGGAGGAACTGTGTTCATAAAGTCTTCCAACTTCACATTTATTTACAACGTATCTCTGTGTTAAGTGATACTAGCAGTAGAGGTGTGATGGGCACACGGCGTGTATAGATTGAACGCTGATTGAAGTGTTTAAGTGTGTCGTATGTCGTGTTAGGTTCCAGTCGTGGAACATGCGATGGGATGAAATGTCAGGGTTGCTTCTACCTGGTGCCGTAGCAGGATGGATTGCATATAGAAGAGAAATGCAAAGACTGTATCATCTATCATCATTTTTATGGGATTCGGTCCTTTTTCTCGTGAGAGGGTAGAACAAATGAGAAGACACCAATGACAACTAGTTCAACGCGTTATCAAATGAGTTTTCTATTGGGACTGTTGACTATTGAATTACTATGCGAATTCGAGTTGCAAAATTAATCACAGTAGTTGTGGTTGTTCTTAACCTTATTGTCTTGTATTGCATTTGGAGCTTATTTTCTGAAAATGAAGATCGCCAAGGCATAGAGCAAAACATAGCCTTGGCTAGTACACCCTCTCCTTTAACTCTGAAGTCTATCGAAAATTCTTTAACTGTAATAATTCGAAAGTTTGAGTCCTTTGAGAATGATATAACAAAAACTGTAGCATCTGTATTATCTATATTGCCAAATGCTTCAGTCTTAATAGTGAGCGATATTCTGCCTTATCCTCCACTAGGCATATCAAAAAAAGCAAAGAATGTGAAGATTATAAGTGTTCAGTTCCATCTTGGACAGTCCAATGAAGAAAGGAATTCATTATACCATATTAGGACAAAATATGTTTTATTTATCCCAGACTCCACTAGAATTCTTTCAGAAAATTCCTTGCTCAGCATGGTTTTTGAATTGAAGAGACAACCCCAAAATGTTGTAGCAGCTCCTGTCTCCAGTACAAAGACAGTTCAGTGCTTGAATATAAATTTAAATATTAGGGAATGGTTCATACAATATGACCTCACAGATAATGAGTTATGTGATGCTGTGAGAGGAAGGCATGCTCTTTTAGTAGAAAGTGAGACTTTAAAGAAACTGCCAGAAGCATTAATGCTTCCTTTCCCAGATGCATTCTATATCCAAACAACAGCAAAGGATATTAAAGTGAAGTTGTTACAGAGTGTTTTGTTTACTAATGGCAGTCCATTGTTTAAAAGCCATCATGCCCAATGGAAGCTTCAACAGCTAGAACATTCTCGACAACGACAAATGTTTCAGAAGATGGGGCTGAAGAAGGTAGTAAGGGAAATTGGAACTGTGGAATGGTATGGTTGCAACAGGGATGTACCACGCTGTTTTGGAACTGTGGTGAATGATATGCCTCAGTACCTCTGGGAAGGGAAATGGACACCACCCTGTTGCTTAGCTGGATTACGCCAAACTGCTCGCCATGTATTTGCTCATCTGGATAGGGCCGGTGTACGTTACTGGCTGGAAGGTGGTAGTCTGCTTGGTGCCATGCGGGCTGCAGATATTCTCCCATGGGACTATGATGTAGACATTGGCATGTTTCATGAAGATATAGATCGTTGTCCATGGTTACAACGTGCCCGCACACAGCCTGTTGTTGATGATGATGGTTATGTCTGGGAGAAAGCAGCAGAAGGTGATTTCTTTCGTGTTCAATTTAGTCATGTCAATCACCTGCACGTAGACATATTTCCATTTTATCTGCGCAATGGTACCATGACAAAGGACACATGGTTTCCCACTCATAAACAAGACAGAGAGTTTCCTGTACATTTTCTGCATCCAATAGCAAACATTGATTTCATAGGTCAAAAAGTACCAGCACCAAATAACATACGTGATTTTCTTGAATTCAAGTTTGGAAAGGGAGTTATTGAAAATCCTCAGTATCCAGATCCCCAGCAAATTAAGTATTCCACAGGGGAAGTTGCACTTTCCAAAACAAACAATTGATAAGCATTGGACTTACTATATCAACATAATGATACATACTAATTTTTAAACAAATTCATTTTAGTCAAAATGCATTTCATATTAAGTAAGGTTATATATTATCTATTTTATATCCTTTATTGTGCTGTTGCATATCGATATACAATTATGTAGTTGTTTATTTGATGAACATGGGTAAGGAAATTTTCAGTTTTACATTCTGTGAAAATTCCCAGTTTATTTTAATATGACATTTGCTGTTGAAGGCAATGCCATTCTTCAAGAACAAGTTCATGTTAAAGGTTTTCATACTGAACTGTCTTAGCCAGTACAGAGTACAGGTTTTATTGACACTATTTTGAATAGAAGTTAACTTTTCATGACATGCTTCAGATAACTTATTTCAGTTCCTTTCTGTATAGTATGTGTATTTCTTACAATGAATATGTTTAATTTTGTTCATAACATCATTAAATGTTTTGTTCTGTTAGCTTTCATGTATCCTCATCTGCGTCAAGCAGGGTACATAATTGTGAATGGTGCTGAATGTACATATTTTTGCTTACAAAACTTATGGTGTTATTTAGTGCCTGCTATAGTTTATGCAAGACTGGGACAGCATGTGTTCCATCCAAGAGCTTTGTGATAATTCTGGTTATTTGGATGGTGGGGGGGGTAGCAGGTTCACCTATGTGATGCTCATGCCTCACTTCCATTCAAGGCTGAGATTTAGAATGCATGTAGCTTTAACTGCAAAGACCGTGTAAGTCTTCATGGCTTTATGTTGGAGCAAAGGCAACTTATTTAATATTCAGCATAATAGTCTAGACAGTTTTTGGCGGACGACTGCTTCGATTCTCAGCCAGGTCATCTGCTGTTCTAACATAGGTTTTCCATGGTTTTGCCTGTCAAATACTGGGACAGTCCCTCAATTTTGCCATGATGATTTAATTCCATGTTTTTTCCAAGTATGTGTTCAGAATCCTACCTATTACCACTACAGCCTGAGTCACTGACAGAGTGTTGTACATGAACCCACAAAAGAGACTTTATGGACCCAGTAGCTCAACAAAACTATTCTTTCTTTAGAGCTTTGTATGTTTGGCATAAACCAGCTTCACATAAAAATGTACTAATTACTAATTTTCATCTCTTTATCCAGATGTTGCAAGATGGTTCTACATTGATTCGTTTGTGGAAACTGAGTGAAATGTGCATATGTCAATAACAGTATATTCCAAATTCGTATAAGGATCAGTCATTAAATATTACTGTCCATAATGCCTGTATAGAAAGCTTGAGAACTAGAACATATCTGTAATATTGCTGCAAAATATAAAACATAACACATACATTTTTCTGTCAAAGTTTTCCCATTGCTTCATCAAGTTCCATGCCATGAAGCTGTGTGGGGAGCAGATGTATATCTTCACTCATTCTTCATCTCCACACTAGTGGGAGATGAATAATCATCTTCACACAATGGCTGCTTTACCACTAGAGAAAGAGTCCCAGTTGTATAATTTTCTGCTTGTCTTGCATATTTGGTTTTTCTCATAATATTATCAAATACTGCATAATAACTACTGAGTGCATTTGAACATTCGCATGATTATAATTCTTCCCAAATGGCATACTACAATCTGTGATGTTAAGCACTGAAGCTGTTTTAGCCCTAATATCACAATATTCATCTGGAGAGGAGTATTCCATTTCTCCTTAGATCCCCCCCAAACTCTAATTTCATTGTGCCTCCAGAAACTAAATACACTTGTTTCAGCATGCTGACTTTCCTTATAAAATTCCTGATGGCAGAATGCATTTCTTATTACAACAGTTAGTGAGTCATTCTAATGTTACCACACTGTAGATATGCTGCAGCACAGCACGTTAATATTTTCTGGCAAAAATATGTACCTCTTAAAGTTTCATGTCCTCTGGAATGTTATACCAAGTCAACTGGTAAAAGGGTAGCGACATTTCAAAGGATCATAGTGCCTTCATCATCAGGTGCTACACATTTGAGATTAAGGCACTACATTTGAATATTCCAGTCTTGTGGGATGTCAACACTATGTCACTGGGTAAGCAGAGCTGCTTACCCATTGACGTGCCACAACATATCAGAAGACTTGAATTTTCAGCAGCAGTAATCATTTACCAGTCAGCATGGTGCAACATCCCAAAAGACTTGAATCTTCAGCAGCACTGCTGTGAGAACCTCAAATCCTACTGTGTTCTGATCATTCCCTATCCTTCCACTTCCTCATTTCCATAACTGTTAACTGCTGTTCATAGTCCTCTGACACAATATGTTGACTTGTGATCTCTGTTACACTGAAATGTCTGTATATAGAATGTAACAGATTTAATATGTGAACACCAGAAGTTAATGTCTTAGTGTTAAAAGTTCACACACTATAGCCTCACTGACAGTCCTAACAGCTTTACTTAATAAATAAGTCTTCATCATAATGATATTTGTATTGATGTTGTAAGTACATATTAAACTAATAATAACAATCAACAGGTTTTAAAAACTAAAGCATGGCCATAGTTTTAAACTAAATATGCTGGAGAATATCCTTCGAGGAATGTATGTACATCTTTCATATATTACTCCTTTACATCTAACAGAAGTTAAATGTCAAGATTCATTTCAGTAGTTCTTTCGAGACATATTTTTCACATTAACTGTGTTGTTGGAAGATGAATCAGAACAAGTAGTGACACCGGTCAAGCTCTCTAGTGTTCTGAATTGTTATGAAAGCTGCATCAGAACTTCTCTGGTAACAGTGACTACATAAAATTCCTGTAATGGTATTCAAACACAGGTAGAATGGAAGTCATTCCCAAGCCCATTAAATACAGTTCATATTGCACCAGTCTCTTGTCTGTAAGATGACTTAATATTATCCTCCCAATCAATTTAAGTCTTCCATGCAATTACTTCCCAAAAGGGTTTTCACCATAGTTTTATAGTATTGTGTCTGAGTTACGTGTTCAATCTACTGTAACAATACAAAATGCTAGAAGAAGATCATAAATCACAAAGTTCCTCATTCTGAGATTTCTTACTTCCCTCACTGGATTAAGTCTAAATATTTTGAAACATTGCATGATGAAAAATCAAATTAAGTTTTCTCTGTAATGCATATTGCAGTATAGTAGACAGTACCTCTGTTTCATACTCAGGAGGTCCCAGATCAGATCTAGGTCCAGAGACCACTCTCATGATTGAAGTTATGATTGGTGGCCCAGTTCCTCAGCCAGGTGCTGGGATAGTACATCAGCTCAGGCTACGACCACTTCCATATCCCTTCCAATTCATTACTTGCTAATTACTCTTATCACTCAACAATGTACATTGTGAGCTACTGACAGGATCATTAAATAAACCATAAACAAGTAACTAAATTGGTAAATACATAAATATCCTGTGTATTTATGGTTTTGCTAAATTCTTCATTAGTGTGAAATACATACTACAAAATTATCTTTTCTTGTTTGACCAGATCTGATTGTATGAGTGTTTTCTCTGTCAAAGGCTTCTTGGCTTATGCTGTAACTAAGTTAAAATGTTGCTAAAGTGTAATTCAGAATAATGTGAATTAGTAATTTAAACCTCATTTAACAAGTATTGTTCAGCTAATGTTATCAGGACAATTTTAAGAGTTTTATTCAATTTATGCAGTCAAAGCTGGTCTGCAACTTAGAACCATACCAGGTACCATTTCCAGTTAAGGTAACATTTGTGTTTTGGGGCTTGAAATTTTCATACAGAAATAAAACAAGGTGTATGACACATTAATATTGCCACTGTTTTCATATTTCTAAATGGACATTTTGTAGTGAGACTAAGAAGTGATTCCATATATATTTGGTACAATGAGCAATGTATGTATTTTTATAGAACAAGATTGAAGACCATATTTATATTTTTATATTTTGTACAGTTTTCAGTTAATATTACGTTTTATTATACAGTACTTGCTGTAAATGACAAATTTATGTATAATATTAACATCTTTTATTGACAGCAGCACATTTCAGAATAAAAGGCCACTCATATGCCAAATTCTACTGTATAGTTGCAGTGTTATACAGAATGGATTAAAAAGCACAATTTTCTCCAAAACAAACACATGTTGGATTCTTTACAGACAATGTAACTATAAGTATAATTTGTTTTCAGAATTCTGCATAATAATAATAAGCAGTTAAAGTGAAATTCTTATAAATTGTAATGATTTAATCCAAAGAAAATATTGTATGAAACCAAGATAGACCATCCTTGTTTAGACAGTGCATTATATATAAAACAACTGAAATCAAGTGAAGTAGAATTGTACAGGGGCATTATTTTATTTGACTACTATAAATTCTCACATCTTGTCGGTTCATTGATCTTGTGAACACAGCCTACTCAGCTGACTGCCCATATGCATGGTGAAGCAGCAGAGGGATGTGACAAACAGTAGTTGTCAGATAAAGTAAGGACCCAGCAAAACAGCCCTAAATGAAATGTGTTAACATTTGTTGTTCGTTGCCACTGTTGTGATGGCTGGATAGTTCATTTGATAAAGCAGTAGACTATGGGCTGCCTAACTGGGGCTTGATTCCTTACAGAGATGAGGGTTTTTTTCTTTGTCACCCAAACCATTTCTTGGGTCCAGTTAGTCTATGTGCAGTGGGACCAGGGATTTCCCTAAGGGTTAAGCAACTGAAGCATAAAGCTAGCCACTCCAGTTGTGTTTAGCGCTGAGGATAAGAATGCACAGCACATTACTAATGAGTCCCTTTATATGTCCTCATGGCATGAGGCTTGAGCTCAGAGGTAACACTACATATTATTTATCTGGTATTGTATTTAGATGGTCCTGAATATGAAGTAACCTATTTTCCCCCCATTCCCACTCATGAAGTGACATAAAAAGATGTTGTACTTTAAATAAGGTAGAATGACATGGAAGAGAACCCTGTCTAATTTAAAGTGAAATACAGGGAAAATAAAGCTCAGTGATAAAAGAATCATATATATAGAGTCTTACCTTAGCTTGTATAAGAATCATCTTAATCCAGTAGCCTGCAATTTCAATTTTTAGACAGTATAAAATTTGTGCCATAATATGCAGAATGACAGTCATTATATCAACCAACAGATGCACTTAATGAAATACAATCATGATGATTATCAAACTCCTACATGCTTCAGCACTGAGGTGTCATCCTCAGGGAGTCTTCTGGAACAAAGGAATAAAGTCGAACAGCTAATATAGGTATTTCATCACCCTCACAGGAATGATTAAAATATTAAAATTCTAAATACTTAAAGCTGACAAGCTAAAAATTACAAGTATACCACACCACCCAAAACAATACACTTCACATGCTTCATCTGGATTTGATCTCTTGAGATCACATAGATTGAGAGAGACGTTTGTATGCATACTCCACACAGAATATAAATGGCTGCAAGCTCATACTTGAAGCAGCTCACTATCACATAGATTTAACATCACAACATTGTAATTTAGAATTTGAATATTTTCATCATTGGAGTCGGGGCAACACAGTACACAGCATATTGGATTTATTCTAGAAGACTGCCTGAGGATGGCACCCCAGAGCCGAAACATGTAGGGGTTTGATGCTTGTCATGAATTGTATTTTATTAAGGGCATTTGTTGGTTGATATATTGAGTGTAAGAATATGCATGGTATGAAAAAATGTGCAGAATGACATATACATGAAATGTTGCATAATGTGCTTATTTTTGAATATGCAGTATATGTTTCATGTATGTATACTATCATCTACATAAGCATAACAGAATGTGCTGGTTATTATTCCTGTTTAGAAACTATGTAACACTAAATGAGTGTACCTGTTGCGTGGTATAGTTGATAAAGAGCTCAATACGTACATATTTCAGAATGTATTAAATTCTTTAGATGATATGAAGCACAAACTAACTAGTAAAAACATGTTAATATGCTGCCTAAAGCAGGGCTGCACAAATTTTCCAAAAATCTGGGAGCCACCTGAAAATTTTAGGTGCCAGATCACAGACATGGAGCAAGTTCCATACTGATGACCCACAATTATTTTGTGCCACTGTTCAAAATGTAGTCACCTGGATGACCTGGCACCTGGGATTTTTGCAGTGCTGACCTAAATATTTGAGTGGAAAATGTTAAAATGATTTTGTTTTGCTTGGAGTTTATTATAGAACTTTGCATTCATGTAGCCATTGCCTTTTACACTGTGAAGCATGGCAGTGTTTTATGTTTGATATATTGTGGAAGTAACATTTCAATGATACACACAAAAATATATACATGCTGTACCATTTAACAATATCAGAAAAAAAAAAATCTGTGTCCTCGCCTTTGGAAGTTAAAATAAGTGTGTAAGTTTAAAAGTGTGTAAGTTTAAAACAACAAACTTGAGTAACCATAGAAACACACAAGTTCTTAATTCTTTCCTCACAGAAGTTCTGCTTGGAAAGGGTTAGATATACATTTATGAACTGCATATATATTTAGAAAGTGGACATGAATCTGTCATGGTCATTACAGTAACTAGGTTACTGGATGGACATCCAAGGAATGGCATGTGATTTCTGGCAGGGACAAGTGATCTTTCCAGAGCATCCAGAAAAGTTCTGGGGCCAACCCAGCTTCCCATTCAATGGGTGCGGGAGTTAAGTGGCCAGACTACGGATTTCACCACTCACCTCAGGTGCCAGTGTTTAGAGTGGGTGAGGCTGTACCTTCACTTACAGTGTGTCTGCTGTCCTAAAGCATTTTGTGTGCATGTGTGTGTGTGCATGGGTGAATGGTCAGAACTCGTCAATCTGGAGGAGTAGAAACTAACACTTCACATTACAGCTGCTGGAAAGAATCATATTGTTTTTAATATGAACACTTTCACACACATACACATACTCACTCAC
>Ga0136643_10000740_pt1 | contig 37161 bp, 32 predicted proteins | sample TergutLab28metaG_FD_96883 | JGI IMG/M metagenome (GOLD analysis project Ga0136643, IMG submission 96883) | Labiotermes labralis P1 segment gut microbial communities from Petit-Saut dam, French Guiana - Lab288 P1 (version 3) (version 3) | ecosystem: Host-associated > Arthropoda: Insects >...
AGCTTTAGTAGCTGCTACTAGGGAGATTGGACTGGAAGTAAGTGCTGATAAAACTAAGTACATGGTCATGTCTCGAGATCAGAATGCAGGATGAATTCACAGTGTGAGGATTGATAATAGTACATTCGAAAGGGTGGAAGAGTTTAAATATTTGGGAACAACTTTAACAAATCAAAATTCTATTCCGGAAGAAATTAAGAGCAGATTGAGGTCAGGAAATGACTGCTATCATTCAGTGCAGAATCTTTTGTCTTCAAAGTTGCTATCCAAAAATTTAAAGATCAAGATATATAGAACTATAATTTTGTCTGTCGTTTTGTATGGGTGTGAAACTTGGTCTTTGACAATGCGGGAGGAAAGGAAGCTGAGGGTGTTTGAGAACATGGTGTGGAGGAGAATATTTGGACCTAGGAGGGACGAGGTAATGGGGAAATGTACGAGACTGCATAACGAGGAGCTAAATCATTTTTACTCCTCACCCCATATTGTGAGGGTGATAAAATCGAGAAGAATGAGATGGGCTGGGCATGTGGTGCGTATGGGTGAGGAGAGGGGGTGTATAGGGTCTTGGTGGGGAAACTGGAGGGAAAGAGACCACTGGGGAGACCAAGGCGAAGATGGGTGGATAATATTAGGATGGATCTCCAGGAGGTGGGATGTGAGTATACGGACTGGATTGGGCTGGCCCAGGATAGAGACAGGTGGCGGACGCTTGTGAGTGCGGTAATGAACCTTCAGGTTTCATGAAATGCAGGGAATCTCTTGACTAGCTGCAAACCAGTCAGCTTCTCAAGAAGGACTACTGGAAGAGATGGACTAAAACAATATGTGATCTGTTTTGGTCTGAAATACTTATCAGCTGTCACATACACAATTCCATATAAAGGAATACCTGAAGTAAGTGGCAAACAGTAGCCACTAACCAACTGTTTCGCTCCAATAATTTGTGCCATATGCCTTCTACTTTAGGAGCATTTCAGAAAACATTTTAGAAGAGAACTCTTACAAAAATAATGAAAGTCAAAAGACAAGTAGAGGCTACCAATGACTGACATAACCACTGAAAATTTCACTGGCCCACTAACTGAAAACTTCAGCATTCTAAAACACACACTGTTATTCAACAAAAACTATTCTTCGAACAACAGAAACTGTGTGACTGTGTTACGTGATGTTGCAAAAAAAACTGTTTTTCAAGATGCTAAGAGTTTTCACTGGAATGGCATACTAACTTCCATGGAGAGGGTACAAGATGACATAGCAAGATGGCTTGTGGCAACAGAAAGTTTCTAACTGCACTACTGTGATTGGATTATGACACCAAAACTGCCTGACTAGGCCCAGCACAATACAGCAAACAGAAACCTGGCATTTCTACTAGGTATTTGAGTACCTAAAGGAAAAGTTCTTATTTTGTAGATTCTCATGGATCAACCCTATTCACAGAACACAGAGGCTTGACACTTTTCTGCCAGAAGCAATAAGCCAAGCACCAAGAAGTATGTTCCGTAGGCAGGTATTATTCCTCTTTGAAACTTATATATGACTGTATCTTTGCACAAGAAATATGTTCTACTTTAAAAGCAGGCAGGTTTTTGTGATTTGTTTATAATGACTTCCAGTTTGTTTGGTTGTGTACTGTCCATAAATGAATCCAATGAAGCAGTGAAAGTTGGCTGTCTTCATCCTCTGGGTCCTTCTCAAACATGGTTTCCCAATTTACCCAGATAATGTGTGGATTCACCAATCAACAGGGTTGACTAAATTGAGCGGAAGGCAACAAGATGAACCTACTTCACTAACATTACAACAGCAAAGAAATGCAAGGAAACTGCTTAAAATCAGCAAGGTCTGTTTCTAGGTACATAAATAAGACAGGAGTTATTTTTAAATTTTACAACTTCATTTGTAATATTTTAAGTGACAATGTCCTCATTTCCTGCACCTGCATAGCTACACGATTTTATATGAACACATTTTATGGTAGTCATTAAATAATCTTAACATTAAAGTGGACGGCAATTTATAACCCTAAGTACGTTATTACCAAACACAGAAATTACAGAAGTGGTTTAAATGAACGGTTTCTACACAAATGAGTATGTCACAGAACTAAGTGAAGCTCTTTCTTCATAAAAGAATACAGCTGACTACCACTCTGATTAAGCACTATAAACAAAGTGATTAAATTTTGCTTCCCATTAACTAAATCAGAAAGAAACAAAGTTTTCACAGAAACAAAAGAATGAGTAACTAAACCATGAAACTGCAAGATTTTTATACTCATTAGAACATGCAACAATTACATGTAAATACTACTGTTATGTGATATCCATTCCACAAATACCTGCAAGTCTATTTGACCATGAGAAACAATAAGCAGGATAAAACACAGGGCCACACTGGAGGAAGCAGGTTTGACTTAGCATGTACGACCTCAGGATAGGCATGGTCATGTGACTACATTGTAAGTTAGCATTAATTGTAAATCTCTTGCCCCCACATCCCATCTTTCTCTCTTCCTCCTCTCAATAACTCAGTTCTGAGAGCTCTCAAACCTGATCCTTCAGTTTTCCCCATAAAAAATCAATAATAACAGACCTGTTGGCATGTTACGAAAAGAGCGACCCACACAAAAGCTCCTGCTATACCCTTGGCTGCTTTGGTCTCCAAGAAGATAGGAGCGGTTTCAGCAGAAGGGGGCGAAATGTCACCAACTGCAGTCGTCGTAACAGTTTCAGAATGAATCAAACCACTAGTCACTGTCGCATTTAACACACCAAGTACAGTGGTGAATGTAGAACTTATCGTAGTTGAACTGCTCATTGCCATTCTGAAATAATACCAATTACTAGAAAGAGAAGGGGTGGTTTTGCCAGGGCACAATCTATTCCTTAAACATGTTAACAATCTGTCAGCAGGGGCCTATATATTAAAATAATAATTTCATGGACTCTTACATGAAAGGATGAAGAAATGCTGATCCTATCAATTCTGACCACACGAAAAAGCTTCTTCCAGGGTTTCAATTAAATGAAACATATGCTACCTACTGATGATCATTTCTTGAACTGAGAAATATGTTCCAACCACCTGTTATATCGCTACACGTCATCACACAGACATTTGGCACTAACCATTTCATGTCAAATCACACAACTTACCTGAGTAACCTAGTTGATGTTTGTCAAATCGCAAAATCGAACAAATGGTACGTTTACACTTAAATAAATTTACCACCACCAAGCTTAATCTTGATACTAATATTCACTTCAGTAATAAATAAACATATATTCAACATTTTTTAAACTGTTATGTATCAACATCTTTCACAATTCTCACTTTAAACACAACTGATTCAACAACATACTTAACGACAAAAGTCACCATTCTTTTCGCACTCAGTCTGCGCTTGCGCATCAATACCATGGATCAGAGGTTGATCGGGTACGGTGCACAGATTATTTACCGTTGACCACGTTCATAAAATCCTCGAATATCAACATGTACGTTAGCTCAAATTCGGCCAATGAGTCATGGATGAGAGTCAAGTACAAACACCTATTTTCTCGGAAATCAAAATCATGTGAACAGAAATCACAGCAAGTAGATTCAGCTAATCACACACACGGTGGTGACAGTCAGCTCTTTTCCCAGGACAATCCTAGTTTCATGGGTTGTAAACAGCTCTAGCCAGGTGTACAGTAAACTGCAGTTTGGGACGCCACATTTTCCAGTTGTTTCTTACTTACTTAGGCCATGGAGCAGAGTCCCTCTTGAGAAGCCAACCGGTTCTTAGCTAGTCAAGAAATACCCCGCATTTTACGGAGCCAGAAGGTTCATTACCGCATTTACAAGAGCCCGCCACCAGTGACCTAACCCAGACCAATCCAGTCCATGTCCCCATATCCCACTTCTTGAAGATCCATCTTAATGTTAACCTTCCATCTACGCCTGGATCTTCCAAGCGGTCTCTTTCCCTTGGGTTTTCCCACCAAAACCCTGTCTCCTCCCCCACACATGCTACCTGCTTCGCCAATGTCATTCATTGGGATTTGATCACCCGAATAATGTTTGGTGAGAAGTACATATCAGTATACTCCTCATTATGTAGTTTTCTCCACTTTCCAGTTACTTCATCCCTCTTAGGCCCAAATATTCTCCTCAGCACCCTATTCTCTAACACCCTCATCCTACGTTCCTCCTTCAATGTCAGCGACTAAATTTCACATCCCCAGAAAACAAAAAGCAAAACTATAGTTCTGTATATCTTTATATTTTTATTCAGCAAACTGGAAGACAATTCTGCACCAAATGATAGCAAGCTCTTCCTGACTTCAACCTATACTTAATTTCTTCCTGAACAGAATTCTGATTCATTAGCATTATTCCCAAATTTGAACTATTCCACCCTTTCCAGTTCTATCTAAATTATAAAAATACAAAATTTCTAACAACACATATATTTTGATTTTAAACGGTAGAAGAAAACATCTGTAGGAGCAGAACGGTCATCAACTAGCCAAAGAAGAATAAACTAATACCATCATCATCATCATCATCATTATTACATTTGCAAGTATCTTTATCCGATTTATCTTCATGTAGTAATGTCAACACATTACTCTGCTTTCTTCAATTTGTAATGAATTAAACATTCTCTCTTCACTCCACCTCCCACCTGCAGAAGTATCACAGCTGCAAGCTTTTAAAAATGTAACACACTCTCACAAACACATGCACCTCCTCAGTCATTTACCTACGTCAAGGAAGAATAAAAAGGCAAAGACAATATAAACTGTTGCCAAATGTAGATGAGATGTACCATATGTCCCTCACAATAAAAAGAGGACACAAATGGGCAAACCAATATTAAATGAAATTAGCATTGTCATGTCAAAGAAAATATACCAAAAATTATTGAAATTTGTATAGTTTCCACAAAGTTATATCTGGTGGTTGAAAAGTTAGGGAAAGATTGGCAGTAAGTAAACACGATTTACAGAGTTTTGACAGGAAAGATTTAGTCTGAGGAAGCTAAATGACCTGGAGGTTAGGAAACAGTATCAGATTGAGATTACAAATAGGTTTGCAGCTTTGGAGAACTTAAGTGATGACGAGGACAGAAACAGGGCTTTGGGGAATGTTAAAGAGAACATCAAAACCTCAGCTAAAGAGAGTCTAGGTCTGCAAGAATTGAAGCAGCATAAACCATGGTTTGATGAAAAATGTTTAGGTTTTTTTAGATCCAAGGAAGCATGCTAAAATGCAGTGGATACACGACCCAAGCCAAAGCAATGTAGATAATCTGAACAATGTAAGACATGATGCTAGCAGACATTTCAGGAACATAAAGAAGGCATACCTGAAAGCTAAAATTGAGGAACTTGAAACTAACAGTAAGATAAAAAATATTAGGGACTTGTATAGGGGCATCCATGACTTTAAGAGGGGTTACCAGCCTAGAACATAGTGAAGGATGACAAAGGTGATTTTGTTGCAGACTGCCACAGTATTTTGGCTAGGTGGAGGAACTATTTAGATCAAAAACATACGCAGAAGATTATTTGAATCAAGAACAGAATGGGTTTAGGAGAAACACGTCAACTACGGACAACATATTTATAATGCGACAGATATTAGAGAAATGTTATGAATATAACATTGAAATGCATGTACTATTTATTGATTTCAAGCAAGCTTTTGACTCCACTGACAGACAAAAAACCATGCAGATACTACAGGAATTGAGGATACCAAACAAGTTGGTACGATTAATTAAAATGACAAATCAGAACATGGAGGCAGGTGTGAAAATAGAGAATCTTACTTCTAATACATTCTCAATCTCATCTGGTGTGCGTCAAGGTGATCCACTCTCTGTAACAATATTTAATTTAACACTCGAGTCGGTAATTAAGAAACTCAATCTTAGAGGAGACGTTAGTTTAAAACTGAGGCAAATTGTTGCTTATGCTGATAATGTTGCCCTTCTAGCTGGATCTCTGAAAGCTCTCAAGGATATAGTCCATAAATTAAAAAATGAAGCAACCCTAGTAGGATTAAGTATCAATGAAGACAAAACCAAATATATGCAAATAAAGAGAATGGGAATAAAAGACATAACGCACTTAAAAATTGATAATTTTGTGTTTGAAGGTTCCATTTTGAATGGAGATGATAAAATGAATATGGAAATTGCTGAAAGAATAGCAAAAGGCAACAAAGCGTACTATGCCAATGTAAAACTAATAAAATCAAAATACCTAAAGAAAAACACCAAAATGAAAATATATAAAACGATGATAAGACCAGTCGTCACGTACTCATCAGAGACTTGGACTTTTAACAGCAAAAGATGAAAACAACCTAAACATTTTTGAAAGGCAATTACTAAGGACTATTTGGTCCTGTCAATATTGAAAATGTATGGAGAATATGAAACAACATGGAGATTGATAAACTAATAGAAGGTGCATACATCGTGAGATTCATCCAAGGCACAAAGAATCAAATGGCTGGGGCACATTCAAAGAATTGACCAAGCAAGAGCAACTAGGAAGCTATTAGATTGGAAACCCATGGAAACTAGACCAGTAGGATGATAACGACAATGATGGCAAGAGGATGTTATGGAAGATCTAAAAAAGCTGAAAGTTAAAAACTGGAAGGAAATAGCTAAGGACAGAAGAACTTGGAAAGACTTGGCTGAGAAGGCGAAAACCCACAAAGGGTTATAGTGCCAAATGATGATGATGATGATGATGGAAGAACTATTTCTCTCAGATACTTAATGTTCATGGGGTTAATGATGTTAGGCAGACAGAAATACATACAGCAGAACCACTAGTACCCGAGCCTAATGCCTCCGAGGGTGAGTTGGCTATTAAAAGCTAAAAAAATCACAAATCACCTGGTATTGATCAAATACCAGCAGAATTGATTAAAACAGGGGGTAGGACAATTCACTGTGAGATTCATAAACTAATTATTTCTATTTGGATTAAGGAGGAATTGCCTGAGGAGTGGAAGGAATCGATCATACTACCTATCTATAAGAAGGGTGATAAAACAGACTGTAGTAATTATAAGGGCATATCACTTTTTGCAAACTATGTACAAAATTTTATCCAACATCCTGCTGTCAAGTTAACTCCATATGCGAGGAAATTATTGGGGATCATCAGTGTGGATTTTGATGCAGCAGGTCAACTACTGATCATAGATTCTGCATTCGTCAAATACTTGAGAAAAAATGGGAATGCAATGAAGCAGTGCATCAGCTCTTCATAGACCTCAAGGAAGCTTATGAGTGAGTTAGGAGGGAGGTCTAACAAAATATTCTCATTGAGTTTCATATCCCCATGAAACTGATAAGGCTAATAAAAATGTCTGACTGAAATATATAGCAGAGTCCAGGCAGGCAAGAATTTGTCCAACATGTTTCCTATCAGGAATGGTTTGAAAAAAGATGCTCTTTTGCCATTACTTTTCAACTTTGCTTTAAAGTACGCCATTAGGAGGGTTCAGGTAAACCAGGATGGCTTGAAATTAAATTGTACACACCAGCTTCTGGTTTATGCCGATGATGTTAATATATTGGGAGGAAGCGTAAATACTGAACAGGAAAACGCAGAAGCTTTGACAGTGGCTAGTTAGGAGACTGGATAAAGCTAAGTACATGGTCATGTCTCGAGATTAGAATGCAGGACAAAGTCACAGTATGCAAATTGACAATAGTTCCTTTGAAAGGGTGGAAGAGTTCAAATATTTGGGAACATCTTTAACAAATCAAAATCTATTCAGAAAGAAATTACGAGGAGATTGAAGTCAGGGAATGCGTGCTATCATTTGGTGCAGGATCTTTTGTCTTCCCGTTTGCTATCCAAAAATTTAAAGATTAAGACATAAAGAACTACAATTTTACCAGTTGCTTTGTATGGGTTTGAAACTTGGTCCCTGACATTGAGGTAGGAACATAGGCTAAGGGTGTTTGAGAATAGGGTGTTGAGGAGAATATTTGGGTCTAAGAGGGATGAAGTAACAGGGGAGTGGAGGAAACTACATAATGAGGAACTTAATGATCTGTACTGTTCACCCAACATTGTGTGAATGAGAAAATCAAGAAGAATGAGATGGGTGGGGCATGTGGCATGTATAGGGGAGGGGAGAGACGTGTACAGAGTTTTGGTGGGGAAACATGAGGGAAAGAGACCACTGGGGAGACCCAGGCGCAGATGGGAGGATAATATTAAGATCTATCTTCAGGGAGTGGGATGTGGGTGTATGGACTGGATCGAACTGGCTCAGGATAGGGACAGGTGGCGGGCACTTGTGAATGTGGCAATGAACCCTTGGATTCCATAAAATGTGGGGAATTTCTTGATTAGCTGCAAACTAGTTAGCTTCTCAATAAGGATTCTGCTCCATGGAGTAAGTAAGTAAGTCCACGAAGTTATAGTCTGTGGCCAGTTCTCAAGTCAATACTCTCTTCTGCTGAGTGAAAGGTGGACATGAAGAGTCAGAATATGACCAAAATTTTGGGAGACGTAGAACATTTTGTGAATTTTAGTGTAATTAAAATACTGAAAAGTTTTGCTTAGTAACAAAGGAAAAAACGTAGACATTTCCAAATACTAAAAAACCACCTGGACGAAAATGTATGGGTTGAAAAATACGACATACCCCAAGAGAAAGAGGATGCACATTACTATAGACCATGTCCACACTGTAGGTTGCCGCACAATGGGTAAATGCTTAGCATGGCAATATGAGTTTGTTGTGCCAGCATACAGACGGGTGCTTGCGCATGTTCTGAACATATTTATGTATCTTCTGGCAGGTTGGTCAAACTGTTTTGCAGAGAGGCAACATTACAAAATATATCCTGAAAGGGAGGAGCGGATAATGTCTGCCATAACCCACACAAACTCAACGTTACAATAAAAATGTCCTAAACCTGACTGTTAAATTTTCTCCTACCTTTGCAGGAGTAACATTTGGCTCCATTTTGGAACCATAAATTTGCATATCATACACTCACATGAAAATTCTGAAATAACAATTTGATTTGTTCTGTAGGTCAAGTGGGGTATTCACATGTAATATATAATATGAACTACACATGCAAAATTTTGCCCTCACCTGTATAAACTGAAAAACAAGACACTAGTAGGGAATTATAAAAGGTAATTAAAGTTTCTGATTGAATGCAAAACTGAGTTATATTGCAATTCAAATAATTCAATAGCAATTTTTCTGGCTTTAATGTGGAGAATGTGTTTTCCAGTACCTGAGTAAAGACAGTATGGCAATGAAAGTCACAGTATCATTTTAAAATTTTTGCTCAAGGAATCCATTTCTATGACTGGAAAGGTAAAGATTCCAGATCTGTCATTATAAAGTAACTGGTCCATCCATGTTTGAATAGTATAAACTTTACTTAAGTCTCCAATAGCTTCTAACATGTCAGAAATGTGTTTCTGTTGCATGTTTGGCATTTACGCCGCGTTTATGGTGGTAGGCATAACATTATAATGCCTATGACTGACACCATGTATCAATTTTCAACCCCAGCCTTCCTTTCTTATTAGCATTTCTACCTCTAACCTCAAACCTAAAAAATGATTCAACAGTCCCACAACTTAGCTGTCAGATTTCTGTACGGTACACTGTCTCTCCACATTCACAATTAATATCTGAAAAAAACAGATAAAAACACTCAACAGTTAAAGTTGACATGAACAAGTTGACCAAACACCACAACTTTCAAAATCTCTTCACAGAGTGGCTGTTGCAGGATGATACATTCAAGTTCCAAGCAATATTTGAGAGTTGGCGCATTCATTACTCACCTAATTCTATGAAATCTGCCATCTTTACAATTATTCTTTGTGTTGTTTTGCACAGGGCAGCTCACTGTCTTACATGTCTTGACAAACACTCAAAGCACAGGTCATGCAATTTTTTTTTCATGCAGTATTTTAAAAGCCACCTGAGTGTACTGTTACACCTCACATGACAACAACACAGCATACAACTCACATCTTTACTCACACCTCATGCTGAACAAACTTTCCAAATTACTTGGCTTTGTTGATTACGACAGTATTAATATCTCCAATTAAGTCATTGTGACTTAAGACAAACTTACAGTATTGGCAACAATTTCTGGACAAATCTCTTGCACTATGTGCTGCAAACACTTTTATATACAGTGCCCATCAGAAAAGGCTTCCTTAATTTAGCTAAGAGGTGAGCAGCATGATAACTTACCCATAATGCAGAGAACTATCACAGGATTGTTGTCTGAAGACATTTTGTTATCTCTGAAACTTCCAAGTTTAAAGTAACACTTCATATCTTCTCAGATGAACAACACAGTTTGTGTACTTTTAACTTCAAACTGTAATACTTAGTAATGTTGTATTATTTCTGAATAGCGATATCTTTATTACAAATGAAACAAACAGACTTCCCATTCATAGAAACATAAAAATATATATCCATCTTCATCACTTGAAAAATTACACAATCAGGGTTCACTTCACACATCTTTAATAACGGCATTATACAAACATTTTTAGATTAGCCCACTTTTCTTTAGTTGACAACCTACAGAAAGTAACGCCGTTAAAAAAACCTACTCACTACTTACACACTGAACACTACTTGCCAAAGAATAGAATTCCTATAGACTTTCCAAAGAATGATTCATCTGTCTTATAAACATATTCTAATCAAAAGCAAACTACAGTGAGTTCAAACATGTCAACAACGCACACTGGAGAAACCTTGCATAGACTGCAGGTGGTATGACACTTAACACAGATATATATAAAAAAAAAAAATATATATATATATATATATATATACACACACATACATACATACATACACACACACACTATATTATATATTATTTTTATTTATTGTATAAATTACTCTTCAAAGTGAAACTCTTCCTTCTGCTAAAACTAAAAGGCCTTTCTCCATTGCGAATTAGTTCAGGTGTCTTGAAACTGTTCAAGTTTATTACAGAAAAGATAAAAGTCTTCTGGAAAGTGACCTGGTTTTCAATGGGTGATTAGTTCCGAACATTTTGTAGGATCAAAGTACCTTCATTGTCAGGGTTAAGCAGTCCAAGAAGAGCTGCTTTGGTAAAACAGGGTGTGGTATATAGGTCAAGGTGGTCAAAGATGTGTGGGTGGTGAGCCAAAGGGGTGATGGTGACATGAACTGAGCAAGGCCTAGACGGACTACCTGGGATTGATGTGTGGTTAAGGTGTGCATAGTGTGTGGGGAGATGGCTGTTGAGGTTTCAACACTGTAAACAAAGGTCCTATGTACCAGCAGTGGGGACAACAAAAGGTTCAAGGCCTGGTGGAAATAAATTAAAATAACATTGAAAATATATATACAGGACCCGACATGGGCTGTATCTTGGATGATGAAAGGCTATTGAAGATGAGGTGAATTGGACTGTCCTGGGCCTTGTTGTGATTGTGAGGTGTCCACCCTGGCCACTTTGGTGTGGTTGGGGGTGCAGTTTAGGTGGCATCAGGAATACTTTCAGTATCAAGCAGAAAAGAAATAATGTGTAATTATGCCCTTAAATGTGCCCATAAACACCTTAACCACCTTGGGGAGGCTGTTTATGCTCTCTCAGATAATGAATTAAGTTTGCCAGTCCTGCCCAAAAGCAGACTGTTGACCCTGACCATGCAGCCCATGTAGCAGGGTTTGCTGGCCAGGATTTGGGAGTCCTTGAGTTGGATAGGATGGGCTTGGTTGAATCCGTGCTCTGCCACTGCCGACATGTGAGGCTGCCTGAGCCAGATGTGCCAGTGGTTTCCTTTCAACAGGGTCCCGAAAGAATGACTGGTTTTACCAATGTGGACCTTAACTCAATTGAAAGGAGATGCTGTTCCCTTCCAGAATTTTCAGTTCCAGGTTGTACTTCAGAAGCTGAAGATCTTCTTGGGTGGCAAATGCTTCTACTGTTGGGCCTGACATGCCCTGCTAATGTGTTTCAAGGTGGTCTGCATGTATGGAAGGGCGATTACCGAGGTTGGTTTCCCATTGGATCCAGTGGTCATCATGGGTGGATTGAGGGATTAACATATCCTTTCCTAGCTCCATCCATCCTACCTGAAAGCATTCTTGAGTAACTCAAACTTCTTGTGGAGACTTCCTCAGTCACACAAGGTTCTGCCCTTATGTACCATGGCAGAAATAAGGGTGTGTTAACGGAAGGGGTGATGACATGATCTAGAGTTGAGGTGGTAAACCTGTTACCCAGCGAGCCATTGGGTCTCCTGAAGATGTTATGTCCATTATCATAGCAAACTGGACGTTGCAGTGGTATTCTGGCATTCCAAGAACCACTCTAGTTTCCTTGGTTCACGAGACCAGATCACAAAAATGCAATCCATAGAGTAAAACCAGCAGATGGTTTGTGGGCCACTTGGTCCACTGCTTTCTTCTCAACAACTCTCCAAACAGAAGTCAATGATAGCCAAAGGGCCAAGGTTCCACATTCTCTATACTACCCACCATAAATTATTGGCACACATTATTCTTTGTCTAACAGTGTACCCCCCTCCCCCCACACACGCACGCACACACACACACACACACACACAAAACTTGATGATAACCACACAGGAACACTTTTACTCCAGAAAATTGTAGTAGTGTTACAGAAAACTAAATTACAAGTGAATAGTGCATAGAGTTCACATGTGCTCAGGCATCCAAAGATGAGTTAATATCCACTAGCACTACTTCAGCTTTTGTAACTTACGAATTTCAAAGCATCTCACTCTGGAATATCTGCTCATAGTCCAAGCATGCAGAAGCACTTGCATAGTTTCCAAGAAGTTACTGCTGTCTCGTGAATGAAGGACCAACTTCCTGATGCCAACAGACCTGAATATACAGTACCTACACTTATCTTTGCTTGCTGTCACAAAGAAGACCAGTGTGAAGCTCTTCATGTTTTTGCTAAGCAATGTACAACACTCTTCATGCTGTGAGAACCTAAGGTTTCCGAAGGGAGGTGTAAAAGGGTACCCTACAGTGATAACATGACAATTTGTGACAAGGTGTGGCAATTGGGGAAGGAATCATCTTTACTTCTTCATCCTCCTCCTACCATCCCTGCTGCCACAGCCACCCCAAAAATATGGACATGCTTTAGTTGGAAATCTCATAAAAAAAGACAAACACATGGAAGAAAAGGATTACTAAAATGTGTGAGAGGAAGTAACTCCGAACAAACAGTCATGAAAATACTTAAAATACATGGGCAATAAAGTACAAATCAAGGATACAATGAATGCTAATGAACTGCAATATAAGTCCCAAATAGAATATATATATTTTTCTTATTTTCCATAAATTGTACAATTACATGTATTTAAGTACAGGCAGAACCGAAACCAAAAATTATGTGGAGCTAGGAAACAATACACACATCATGAAATACTGGAATTACTGTTATTCTTATTACATTCCTGCTGCATACCTTTATCAGGGATCTGTTTCAATTCTGCACACATGAGCAGACTGATTCCTGACTTGCCTTGTTCTTTGTTGATGAGAGCTACAACCAAACCTTCTGCCTGCTTCAGGCAAGTAATGGAAGCTATTCTTTAAGTACATCCCTAACTTAACAATTACAGAAGACTATTATTCCAGCTAATTTCTTTGAAACTACACAGACTATCATGTTACTACAATTATTTCATGCTCTAGAAAAACTTAACTGGCTACATATAGTGGTGCTACTGCAATAAACAAAAGCTTTGTTTAGACACGGTGCACTGGTACTCATGTCTGCTGATTACAACATGTACATAGTATCTTCATTACTTAGCTGACAAAATATGGACCGGATTACTGTTTTCTTCAATTATTATTGCCAACATCAAACTCACATATACAAAATAACTCAAAAAATAAACTGGGAAAGAAATTCTGTGCTGCACTCTAAGATAGAAACTTTCATTCTCTTATTTACAATAAGAAGTTCTCTTTTTGCAATGTAAAATGGACAATATATAATTCACATAAATTCTTCACCAGTCTGGAGGGAATTACTCAAAAACGAAGCAGAGTGAGTGCGCACACGACAGTGACTAGATGAATGACGTATAACACGTCGCATGCAAGGTCTTACTGCTATATCTAGCAGGAGGGAAGTATCAGTCCACAATCTTGCAGCAGGGGGAATCAATGCAGTCACTGGTGCCTCGTCCAGGTGTGTGCTATGCTTACAATGCATATGAATGATGGTGAAGTACATCAAACAGTACAAATGTTGCCTAACTTCTTGTTCTACCTACTTTGTTTCTCCATGGTGGCATACTCACTGCAGTTGTGACTCCTGGCAGGTATAAGAGTCACACTGCTTGTGTAAAGATGGAACAGGATGTGACAGTCAAGTTCCAACTTGTGTGGGATGTTGTGGGAACAGACTTACAATTACATGTAGCAATGTAACGCAACACAGTGCTTAGTTTACAATTTCTCTGAGCAAACACTTCGGTTGATCATTTCAAAGTCAACCTCCGAAATCACAAAATGGTTTTAAGTACATTACCACAACCACATAATGCGATGTGCTATGAAATCTGCTATAACAGAGTGTGTTAATATCTCTGTCTATAGTTGAAACTGTTAAGTACCAGTATATTAACAAGGAATTAATGTTATGGGGTACTGAATGGAATGCTATTCATATCAAACAGTATTCTGTCTCATATACATTTTCTCTAGCTGAACCATTTCATGAGAGAAGAAACAATTCCTGTTAAACATACAATCACTACATAAACAGTATCTGATGATCAGAAAATTAAGCACAGTAATTATGTACATTGGCAGACACTTTTTAGTACAATCTCTAACAGTAAGTAATACTTCTTAAATGCAAGCTCATATCCATTCCAATGCAACATCTGAAGCAATAATAAACCCGAATTCAGGACATAGAAGCCTGCCAGAGAAGTCCCATGTTAACGTACGGCAGAAATTTATCCCAGAAATTAATAATAATGGTGTCTTTAAAATTATATATTGGTGATGTATAAAATGTGGCTTACATCTACGGACACAAATTTGCAAAAAATGCTTTAAAATTCCAACCTTGAGGCTATGATGATGATGATGATGATGGTGGTGGTGGTGGTGGTGACCCTATTGTTATATTTGACAATACAGGCGGACCCCCATATCCGAGGGTAATACGTTCCAAGACCTATCGCAGTTACGTGAAACCACAGATAACACCGAACGCTATATATAACGTGATATTTGTGTAACATACATAAATACAGTAGAGTTTAATTGATAAGTTATGCACAGCAAGACACTACCAACGTTAAATAAAGTAATAATAAAGTGTACTGTACACTACATTGCACATTTGCAGTGTACTTTCTCATTTTCTCTCACAGTATGAAAGTAAGGGATTCTGACTTTTATCCTGATCCTCAAGAGACGATAGAGCAATGAAAAAATACAGTATCTGTACTGTACAGCATCATGTACAGTTTCAAGGGATGACAGAATAATAAAAATCATGCATTTCCATTAAAGCACTGAATAAGCAATGGAAAAATGTGTTACTGTTACACATTTTACAATGAAAATTATATGTACATACCTGTACATAAACTGTAATAAGAAAATTTTATGTGTTAAAAAATATCTTACCCTATTGTGGGTATCCACCAACTTCTACTTTCTTCTTGTTGCTTTCTGAACACAAACACTGCGCTAACGCGGCAACTAATTTGAACAGCAAGAACACTAGAAGCAGAATGGTGGCAAGTTTGCGGGGAAGCGTGGGTATGGGGACAAAGGAAGATAAGTCAAGTACTGAGCACATTTGGGCTGCTGGATTTCACCATGTTACGGCCTGTTCTCACTTGGCGTGCATTCTGAAACTTATGAACCATTCATTTCTTTAGTTTTCCCAATTTTTTTTGAGCTGCGGTAAACCACGGATACAGGAGTCCGCTGTACATATGTGTATTCAGAATAAGCTGTCAGTTTCAGATGTTCCATCACAATTACAGTGGTGGAGCGTGACTATTTTGAATACGTTAGGCAAATCACATGACACATGGTGGGGTTCATAGGAACAGCTGCACAAGTTTGCATAAAAAGTTTTATTGAAAATAACAGTCATGGAGTTGGGTGGACTGTTTGTTAGTCTTGAAGAATTTCCTCTCAATTCTCACTTATGGTAACTTAGGGTAGTTTTTGAATTTCCATGCAGCATAGGTTTGGACCCTGCAAAATGCAGAGTATGACCACTCAATACACAGATTCACTGGTTGCTAGAGTTATTATAACAAGGCAGATAATTATGTGACTTCTACAATACCATATTCAGATCCGAAGCAATCAAATACTGCAGCACGTATGAAAGAGAATTAGAATTATTCTGATGAACTAATGAGTGAAAGTTCAATTTTCAGAACAGGATAAAAATAACAACTCAGAAAACACCAGCTGGAATAATTTTAGAGTAATGTTTAAAGCTTCCAAAATCTAAACTGTCACTCCCTCCAGCCAGAGAACTCCAGAAAATTGGTCAACTGACTTTTCACAGTGTCCACTGCTTCATGGTACAGCCAGTGATAAACCTGTCAAACATTACTTACTAATTACTGCAATTCATTGTCTCTTAGCCAGACTTCTCTGAGTGTTCTTAATCTGCGTGAACAACTTGCACATTCTGACCAAATCTGCTGCACTCTTGGTTTAAAAATTCTGACAGTCTTCCACATATTTGGAAAAGTAACCTACTCCACTGACCTAGGGTCAGCATAATTTCAAAAAGTGTTTTGGCTTGTGGTAGTATTTCTGACAACAGTTTTAAATGAACACTGAAATCAAAATACTGAAGACCATCATGCTATTGTCACTGAAATAGTAAGTTTGTAAGTTTTTTTTATCTGTGTGATGTCTTAAACCAGTGTTTCTGTATACAGCTACCTACTGGGGGACAACAGAAGGCTAATGCTGGGTGACACACATGTCAAATGTGGCTATCTCCCTGACGAGTGTTGAGAAATTCTGCCAAGCTGAGCTATGTTCCAAAGGAAAGTTTACGCTATGAAACACATTCCACTGACTGCATTAGAACTACATTCAAGTCGTAAGCCTAACACCACACAAAAAGCCTGCTTTGTACTCATTCCCAATTTATTTCTGCTGTTCATTATGCTCACCTATATTGCTGTAACCTAAGAAATTTCAAAAACTAGTTTCATTCACTACAATGAAAATCTGCTGAACTGTTCCTCTGTACTGCCAACACAACCAGTAAAAGTTTTTGAGATTTACCAGAAAAAATGTACAATGCCATTGTTAATTATAGACCTCCTAAAGGTCAAAACATGCAGTTTTTATTGTAAAGAAAATAGTATTGTTTTATCAATGAATCAGGTTGTGCTGGTTTGTTGTTCCTGAAGAGGCTGCTCAAGTTTCCAAGTGAACACGAAGTTTCTCTTACCCCAGGTCCTGTGATGAAGTTTTTCTAAATAGTTTCCTCCCCCCCCCCCCCCCCCCCCAACTCTATGTTTTCCAGATGCCCTCTACAAGGAATTTCTGCTAGTCCATGTAGCAAATAGCACCAATCAGACAACCAACAATGTATCTATTGTCTTCTTCAAAGCAACTTTCATGACTGAAGCTTCAAGTGTTACCAGCCTTCTGTCCAGCTGTTTTATACCTCATATGATTCTTTTCAACAAATCAAAAGTTAAGTCTCTACCACAGTTTGCTGTCCAGATGTGTTTCAATTCAAAAAGGAGACAAGTCTCACAATACACTGTTGAGGATTTCTTACAATCACACAAAACAGGATCAATTCTGTATTAGGAATCAGAGAAACATCATGGCACACTGTGCAACTGTTTCACTACTTGTGTGAGAAAATAGTTTTTTCCAGCTATTCCAATGACTTTTTCGTACAAGCAAAATCCATACAATAAAATACCAGTTTTAATTATTTCTCTACAACACAGCTACAGACTTAATCTTCCATGATGTACAATCATGGCACAACACAGCACACACATGTATGCTGAACATCACCACACTCAGAGCTGGAGGGTGTTAACATTCTGTGAATGATCAATGTTAGACCTTGCATTTTCGCCTCCCCACTAAACAATACTATGTCACAGGTCTTCTCTCTGCATTCATGCCTTACCGTTACACACAAACATCGAGCCCGAACAACAGCAAACAGTGCGTGCCATGGATAAGTGGGCCTGTGTTGAGCTGCAGCACTGTTGGGTACCACTGAACCATGACAGTAAGACTTCTGAGCTTTTCATTTTTCAGAGTTTTAGAAGGGCTTACCCTATTAACATGCACGCTCCACCAATGCATGATGACAGTTAACAGTACGTGCCACAAGCACAACAATCTCTGTCAGATATTATAAAAGAAAGTCACGGCATGTGGAATGTGTAAGTATCACTTGGCTACATTACCTTGCACCACAGTCTTACATAAAGAAAACTGAAGAATTGGATTACAAATGTGGTAACTTAGAAACCAACCTTCAACACACTGGCTGTCAGTCATTCACTGCAATCAGTAAGTTTTGCATCTGAACAATTAAAAGTCTCAATTAAATAAAATACAAGATATGAAAAATCAATTACAAAACAGCTGCCTGATAAGCAGTACATGAATCAAATAGCCCTGAATCAAAAACATTACATTAACATTAAAATAAAATAATACCATTTTTTCTACGAGTAATCTATGTTCAAATTAAGGTAACAATGAACATATAATATGAAAGACAGCAGTCATATGAATAGGCACCAGTAATAATCAACGTTTACATAATTTTAAACTTACAAGTTTGTTATGCAGAAAGAAACATTCTGGGCCACACATAATCCTAGTAATGAAATGCTAATAATCATCTTTGCCTCAACTACTTCAATCACATAATTTTCACACGTGCAAATTTCAAATAAAATGACTAATCGCTTATTACCAGCATGTGCAAAAATTTCAGTAAATTAACCTGCTATATCTTACATCCCATCTAATTACATCACGATGCTGAAGAGGATGTCTGCCTGTAGCCCAATGCACATTGATGATATAAGATAACTACCTCATTCCTGTTATGTAAATATAACTATACTAGCCATCACTGAGTCACTATATCTTATAGACAAACAATGAAAGTACTATGCCAAGAATAGTATTTCTGAGACAAAGACAGCTGTCCCACTAAAAACACTCTATCATATTGGTCATGCTATGACTGTGCACAAAACTGAGGGACTGTTGAGCCAAAATACTTGAAATCCCAGCAATCCACTGACTGTGCTGACACTGCCTCCCAACAATTCAGTACATACAACATTATCAATACTTTAACACAAACCTGCAGAAGAAACATTGCCTGAAACAGTCATCTATTGCATTACTGGTTAATTGTGATGGACAGCATGAACTGCTGTTAGCAGATTATCATAAAAGGTCCAAAAGGAATAGATTTTCAGATACATTCCACTATATAATGTTGGTACAATGAAAATTCCCCTTTACTTTTCAAAGGTTGTTATTCAACACACTTGTCTATGAATTTTCATGGATCTAATTTTCTATGCTCCTCACTTCACTGACGTAGAATTCCTTGCATAATGTAATTTTTATTACATTTTGTCAAGCCTTCTGTGCAAATGATTTTGCTGATTTCCTTATCCTTTTATGTATAGGCAGCTGTGGTACCAGAATGTGAATCAGAACTAACAGCCATATTAAATCATCCACTGCTGCACGGATTGGTTGGAATGAGGTTTACCAGTATTTGTACCACCTGTTTTATGTTGACCTGAGGGAAAGAGACCACTTGGAAGACCTAGGCATAGATGGGAGGATAATATTAAGATCAATCTTCAAGAAGTGGGATGTGGTGGTATGGACTGATTGAGCTGGCTCAAGATAGGGACAGGTAGTGGGCACTTGTGAATGTGGAAATGAACTTTCAGGTTCCAAAAAATGTGGCTAATTTCTTCACTAGCTGAGAACTGGTTAGCTTTACAAGAAGGATTCTGCTCCATGGAGTTAGTAAGCAAGTTTTATGTTGACAGTTAAAAACAATAATTAGACAGAAGGCTACCCACACTTCTGCAACACACAAATGAGAACTGTGTAGGAAGGCAGGCTAGAGTTGTTCGAGTGGTGATGGTTAAAATAACAGATACAGGCTCAAACATGCACGGTCAATAAATAATACCTTCCTGTTCTCAGTTTTGTACACAAGAAGCAGTCAGTGCCACTAGCATTTGTGCCTTACCCACACTCCTGAAGTATCAACATACTTCGGTTGTGTAAAAAGGTATGAGGAAAGGAAGCATTCTGGCTTACCAGATATTACTGACTACTGATGATCATACAGCACTAAAAATTTTGAATTTTTGACAAACTTGAACTAAACATCAACATCAGTTGACTTAAGTAAAGAAAAGACAGCTGAAGTACCTGAAATTATCACTAACCAAGTAAATGCTGGACGACCTGTGGAAAACCGCCCACACAGTAAGGTGACTGTTTGTACTGAAGATGCATTAGTACCTCTGCTGGAATTCGTGATGCCATCTGTTGAAGTCAATGTGGAAAACAACCAAAGATCCTGTTGCGAGACCAGCTAGTAGGAACCTGAAGCCACAAAAAATATGTGCTTGTCAACACTTAACGGTAGTGGAAGCATGTAATCTGAAAATATACTGAAAACCACCAGGAAGGGTTGCAGTGATGAAAAGCTTGTGATATAGATGAAATGCACAGTTCAGTCCCAGTCAGTGTATATGTACACATAAAATGGACACAGAAATGGAATTGGACTTCAATTGTGTGGGAAATAAGAATGTAAATGTCACTCTCATTTGAATATTTAGTGGATATTTTTACAAAAAAGACAAGGCCAGATGATTTAAGAAGTAGTATTACATTAAGATGTTCACACAAAAATATCAAAACTGCAATCTGAAATTTACAAACATTTATTAGTAAAAACAGACATGGTAAGTTAGGATTACTAGGAAACATGAAATGACAAAAAAGTAACACATTTATATATAAAATAGGAAATGCTTTAAAGACTGATGCAGAGAGAGAGAGAGAGAGAGAGAGTATGTGTGTGTGCAATGTCACCACTGGAACCAAATTCAAATTCCAGTTATGTGACATGATGTAATCCCATTTAGTAACATGCACAATAGAAAGGAGTAGGAGTGAAAGACAGAAGTATGAATGTTTATATAATAAATGTAAGGGACTTACTGTGGATGTGTCAACAGTATCTGTTTATAATCACAAACAGGTCTGCCACTAGGGATTGTTCAGATGACAGTGGTGACCTTATTAGAGCATGGAAAAATATAGAAAATAATATCAAAATCTCAGGTTGAGAAAGTCTAGGCCACTGCAGATTGCCGCAGCAAATACCAGGTCTGGTGAAATATGTACAATTTTTAGATCAAAGGCAAACTGTACTGCAAAGGGTAGAGTAATCCAGCCTAATTAATGGACATAACTAAACAATATAGAATGTGACAACAGTGAATGTTTCAGGGACAAACAATAGAAAATATGAGGATCAAGTTAATAAGCCTGAAATTGACAGTAAGAAAAAGAACTTTATAGAGCTTTATAGCTGTAATCAACCTAGCATTAACATGGTAAAGAATGAGACGGACAAACTGCTTGTGGATGCCCAAAGCATTTGAAATACATGGAAGAAACCATTTCCAGTAGCTACTGAATGTGAATGGGGACAAAGATGTTGGGAATACACGGGAGAAGGTTTTGATTTTTGTTGTTGTTGTGCTAATCAACAATTTTGGTACGAACCCCCACCCCAAAAAGGACTCCAGCACACAGCCATCAGTGCACAGTCAATGTTGTCACATTCATCAGCATCACCTGAATGGCATCTGGTTTTGGCAACATGGTGACCACTGCCCACACTGCCTGACACAGACAGTAAGGAGGGTTATTCCCCCCAGTCACAGAGAAGTGTCATGGCCACTGTGGCCCCCCAGACTGTCAGCCTGAGATCTCCTGTTGTGGGAACATCTGATAGAGAGAATGCTTGCATTTCACCTTTTCACCACTGAAGATCCAAAAGCCCACATTTGGCACAAGGTCAAAACTACATATTGAAGCTCTCTGCACAGGATTATGGACAATTTTACAGTGTGACTACAGCAGTATATTGTACAGGAGAGTGCTTAACTGGACAAATTAACTTTAAATTTGTGATCCAAGTAAGCCAAGTGTACACAGTCTCTGCCCTTCTGGTCACTTGTTTGAGAATTACTTCATGGTCAGAACCCTCACCTTCTCACAGACAATCCTGCATGTAGGAATGACACTTAACACATCAAACTTGCAATTATGGACAATAATGGCATGTTAAATTTGGGGAATGCTTGCTACCTTTCACTTCAGTAGCTTCCTGTGTACTAAAAATATAAATACTGCAACATAACATAAATATAATTTTGCCTGCTGTTTTGTATGGATATGAGATTTGGTCCGTTACATGAAGGGAAGAGCATCAGTAGAGGGAGTCTGAGCAGAGGGTGCTGAAGCAGATATTTTAAAAGGACTGGTGTGGCCCAGAGGGTGTGCAGAGGTATAGCTCTACTCTTCCATGGCTGTGGCACTAGAAGAGGGTGTGTGGTCAGCAGCACACCCTGGCCGCACTTTACCTCAGGGAAAGACCCGATACCCATTTTACAGGAGGATGGGTGGGCCCCAGGGTCGGTCCAGACAGGCGGAAAATCTCATCCCCACTGGGATTAGATCCCGGACCATCCAGCTCATACTCAGTCGCTATACCAACTGAGCTACCTGGCCCACAAGCAGATATTTTGGTGTATGAGAAAAGAAGTAAGAAGGGCTGGAAACAATTACATAATTAAGAGTTTTGTCAATTGAACTAGTCATTAAATATTATCAGGATGTGCCATGCATGTAAGAGAAGAGAAACTAATACAAGATTTTGGTCAGAAAACATGAACATAAGAGCACATTTATCAGAAAGAGGTTTAGTTTGGAGTATAATAATAGGATGGAACTTAATAAAACAGGATGGGAAGGCATGGACTGAATTAATTTGACTTAGAACAGGTACCACTGGCAGGTTCATACGAATGCAGTTATGAACCTGTAGGTTCCATAAAATGTGGACAATTGTGGATTTGCTGAGAAAATATTTGCTTTTCATGAGAAACTCTGTTTTGGAGAGAGTTAGCTAGTCTAAGAGCAAATAATATCATGTGGACACAACAAATGCAAGGCACTAAAAAGGACAGTAGCAGAGAACCATTAACAAAGAGAACATCATGATAAGGTTTCTAGTGCAGAAGAGGGAGGGGACTGACAACTTACATTACCTAATTATGTAAATGCTTCCAACAAAAGACAGTGCTTGGTAGGAGTTACAAATTAAAAATAACACAACTGGCTGTTTGCACAATGGGTGGTCCTCCAGCTTGTGCAGTGGGTGAGAGGCTAACAACACCTCACTGCAAAAATATAACATGTTACAAAATGGATTACAAAACCTTGGGCTTGGGCTGTAATTCTGCCTCTTGTTTGGTGGGGATAACCTGAGGGAAATAGGTCAATGCAAAGACCTAGGCACAGATGGGAGGATATTGTTAAAATGAATCTTAAAGAAAGAGGATGGCAGGGCATGGATTGGATTCATCTGGTTCACAATAGAGACAAGCAGCCAGGTCTTGTGACCATGGTAGTAATCCTTCAGGTTCATTAAAATGTGGAAAATTTCTTTGCTACCTGAGGAACTATTAGCCTCAAAAAGGATTCTGCTCCATGGAGTTAGTTATTTAGTTAGTTAGTTAGTTAGTTGTACAATGTTGTCAAACATGACCTGAAAATTTCAATACAATATCAGTAATTTTTGACATGTTAGAAGTCACAGTCTGCTCACAGAAATTTGAAACAGTGAAAGAAATTAGCTGTGAAACGCTTTAAATGATGCCAAATACCACCTATATAGTAACTTAAAGCAATGTCCAGCAGATCTGGCACAAACAGGAATTAAACCTTCTATTGCCAAGACTGACTAGACACTGACAAAACTGTAAAATTATTCACTACAGTAACTTTTCATGCCCAGCATATTCAACAGTTTTTACTGTAAAATGTAACTGACTCCAGACAGCAAAAGGAAAGAACCACACAAAAATAAGGTATAAGAAGTAAAATATAAATTCCTCACACCAGGAGGTACACTGTATTTTCACTGATATAAATACTTACAAACTGAAAAATAACACATTTTGGCAAATGTCTCATTGCAGCTGAGTAATCTGCATATAAGCTATGGAATATGTCAATACTCACTTTTGGTCATGCGAAAGTGCCAAGGAGCGCACGCTACTGTCACATGCAGGGAATGCATACAGTAGAGCCAAACTGAAGGTGCGCCAGACTTCTACAATACCCTTGTCTCCACCAGTCATCAAGTACTCTCCATCTCGACTCAGCAACAAGCACTACCCACATACAAACATAACTTGCTTCAGCAACTAAATACTGCACTGCTTGCACCAGTCTTGCTTTGGTGACAAAACAGAACTGCATAAATAACAACAACAACAACAATAATAATAATCTATTCTGTCATATAACAGGCCCATAACCTCTTCTGCAGTGTGTTCTCAAGACAGTGCTTCCTCCTGCAATGTCCAGTGCTTTCTCATTTCTCTAAGGTCATCAAAGCTGTAAACCTGAACAGTGCTAAGCTTTATTTCTGTACAATATGGAGCTTTTGATAGGCCATGCTTATTTGTAATTTACTGTAACTATTTGAATATAATGGGCATGTGGTGGCGCAGTTGGTAGAGGCAATGCGCTCCACGCCAGAAGGTCACTGACATCCTTCCGGCCACACTATACCCTGGAGTCGACTCAGCCTCCAACAGAGATGAGTACCAGGAATATTTCCTGGGGGTGAAGGTGGCTGGTGTGTACAGCTGACAACCTTACCGCCTTCATGTGCCAATAGTCTTAAAAGCTGGGAGCCTCAACCTCCTAGAACCCTCTGGGCCTATCCATGGCCTGTATGTGGATTGCTTTACCTTTTGCTTGAAAACAATAACCACATTAATCTCCAAAATACCTCCTGAAAATTATCCTAACAAAATATGCATATTTTTCACAGATCCTCTACCATTCTTCATTACAGCTGCACCAGTATCGGTGCCACCTAACAATTCTGCTTGTACAGCATGTTACTAGTGATTGCAGAAAATGAAAATGTACAACACTGTTGTCCTCTTCAGTGACATTTAAGTTCATACCAAATTCTGTGAAAATCAGCCTGTCCACAATTTGAAAGGAAGTTACTTCTTTGAATAATGTTAGTACTAACAAAAGACAGTTACAAAATTTTGCTTAAAGAACAGTCTATGGACATGTAACAGCAGCAACATTTTCATGACATACTGTTTCAACATTTTTATATTATGAAGTGTGAAAAAAATGTTGCACAAAAACATAAAATTGAAGTGCTCATTTCAATAACATGCCTACTTGTACCATTCTATTACATCATCATAAAAACCATATCAACCTGGGATTTTATGGTACTTCTCCCCCCTCAAAAACTGAATGACAGAGAAAAAATTTTGCAAAAATCATCTTCTGCTTCTAGTGACCTGCAACACTTGTGAACTACTGGAATGATTGATATTTAGCCCTCAAAGGTTTCAGTTAATGTGGAAAGTGGTGGTTTAGAGAACAAGAATACAAACAAGGAGTCGAAAAATTAATGATTTTTACATACAATATGATGCAAACAAACAGAACATTAACCCTTTAAACACTGAGTTAAATCCCATCTGCCATACGCTGGCATTATTAGCTCACCATATTCTCCACATTAGCAGGATAAGGGTTAAGGGAGATTTGGAAAGGACACTGGAACGGAAACAGTCATGAAGAAGGCTGGGATGATGGAGATGCTGATTAGGAAAAGATCTTATGTAGAAACCTGGGTATGTGTTTTGGAAAGTCAGAGACAGGTGATACAGGTTTGTTTCCCTATGACTTAGAAGTAGAATTCTAGCCAAAGGAAAACAAAGCAAAAGTTTGTGTTATAACCTCCACTGCCAGCCCCCTGCTAAACATTAAAAGTAGAACACAGAAAGTTCCCTCATATTTCTGTAACTTATCTCCTTACTTCCATACAAAAATTCACTCACTGTAACTTTCCTCAGAACACAAGTGGTAGCAGTGTACAACTTATCCACTTGTGATCAACTTGTCATCACTCTTGTGCTGTGTGTGGCAAAATCAAAATATTCAATTTATGACAAACCCCTTTGCATATGCACTGATGATATACTATTCCACCTACCTGAAGGTTATCATTATGCGACTCATGTCGCAGCCGCTTTCCATTGATAGTAAAAGCTGCCACACGCCCGCGTTCATAATTCACAACAATGACACCTTCACGAGACATGGCAATGTTTTCTGGTGACAGAAAACCAGGTGGTGGCTCTAGAGACCGCAGTAGGTCTCCAAATGTTGTGTGTACCAGAACTGGTCCATCTGATAAGAAAACAAGAACTGTAACTTGCGCTCACTGCTGATGATTCATACCTACTACAATAAAGAACGGGCATTAACTGGTTCCATGCAGTCAGCTGCTATTGCACTGACAACTGTCATTATAATGCTTAGTATCTCCTATATTATTCGTTTTAACTTTACCTTCATTCAAGTTTAAAGTTTCTAAAATTTGTAGCTTGAATCTAATAAAACAAGTTGATGTCATCACTTCAATAAGACAGTTTAAATAACAGCCTTGTGCCAGTCAGTATGGATGCACAATAATAAAAATATGTGTGTCCAAAGACAGTGCTGGGACTGCAAGATGTTCTGATGACCACAAGAGACACTCAGCAAAACTCAATTTGTAAAGGTAACCACTTTAAGGCAATTCTTGATCTGTTATGTATATATCGGTATCAGTGTATGTAAATTAATACACATAGCTCAAATATATTCAAATTCAATTTTGGCTTCTAATTACTAAAGGTGCTCTGTATAATTACTGAAAGATACTTCTTACCTGCAACAGGAACATGCAATATGTTCGCCAAAGACTTAAAATTATAAGGGGACTAACAGACAGCAATTGCATTGCTACATCATTCACTGAGAAGTGCAAAGCCAACTGAAACTTTAACAAAACACTTTAACAAGTCATATCTCTAGCCATTGTTTTGACAAATAAACCCTCCACTGATCCACTCATATACATTTCATACCTTAAGTTAGTACAAGAAATCCCGTGTCAATGAATATGAGCACCATGAACTCAGAATTCTTGAAAGAATAAGTGGTGCTACTACTTTGAGACAGTTCCTTTAATGGCAAAAGTTTAACTGCACAATACAAACCAAAGCATAGATACTTTTCAGGCGCTTCATACCAACAGATTTGACCTAGCATATGTATTCACAACCATGACACCGATTTCCTACATGTGGGGAGAATTCCAATCCTCCAACTTTATGAGCTAGCTATGTGCCTGGTATTTCTGGAGGTTGGCACAATCACTTCTTGCACAATCCCATACTTTTCTTCTCTCCCGCACTCAGCCACTTTTGGAGTACCAGCAATCCTTAAGGTTTCTATGGCAAGTCTCTTAAAAAAAGTTCTGAGTTTTCTTTTCCTCAGCAAATGCCTTACAGAGAACACACCCAGCAATCCTTCACATCATGGGCTGCTGTAAAATTCACCTCCTACTTCCAAGTACCTTTTGTTAGTTTCTTAATTACTACAGTAAGCCAGAGTTAATCTTGTCTATCAAAAAGTGCTAACATCTAGTTATGTTATATTGTATTATATGCGAAATGCTCAACTATTTCTTCTGCCTCAGCACTATGTCACACAGAACACACCTAGCATACTTGGGAACCATTCTTGATATTCAACTATTTATGTGACCTACTGGGCATACCTCAGACAGAACACAGTAACAGTTCTTACCATGGCAACCTACCAAGAAAATGATCCGAATTCATTTTGAGGCATACAGACAGATGCTTCATCCACATACAGACAAGAACATTATATTTCTTCCTGAAAATCCAATAAGCATCAAGGGTATTGAGATTAAAACTGTAATTCAACCTCTTGTTTTGTATGGCTGTAAAACTTGGTCTCTCATCTCAAGGGCAGACACAGATGGAGGATATTTGAGAACAAGAAGCTGAGGAGAATAAATAGATGGGACAGAGAAAGAAACTGGTAAATGGCCAGAACTGCATGAACATCTCCATCACCCATACCTTCATGAAATACTATCAGAGTGACAAAATGGAGGAGGATATGATGGGCAAGATGTGTAGCGCACAAGCAAGAGCTCATAAACACATTCAAAGTTCTCTGAGGTTTGAGGTTCTGACTGTGAAGATGACAAGTTGATAAAGATATTTATCAGTGTTTTGGAGGAGTATGCTGTGTTAACCTTCCAGGTACAGTACTACCAGACTATATGGCATCACATTTCAGAAGACAGTATTATATATCCAGAAGTTTAATCAGAAAACATGAAGGGGCCAAACCACTAGACACACATAGGAAGAACTGGCAGATAATTGTAAAATAAAGCTTAATGGGAAAGGAAGACAGGATGTGGAAATGTCCCTTTGGGTTTTGTAACTTGGCAACTACTTGATTACTTGAGTGAATATGAAGTGAAGAAGGATTCTGCTCCATGTCACATTGCCACATGTACACAGTCACTTTAAGTCCTGTTTTGTCTTGGACCCAGCCTGTGTTTCTCATTGCTGACATTATTCTGGAACTGTGCCCAGATTAAATAAATTGGAGACTTTTCAGCTGTACTTTTCAAAACAAGAATTATATTATGACCTAGAAAAGAATGCTGTACGTAAGTTCCACATACCATGAAAATTACAGTTAAAATCATGGGTGAATCAAGTTGTGCCATATGTGAAAAATTCACACCTAAGTTTCTCATATACATCATGATCAAAGAAAATGTTAAAACACACACCAACCCCAGGATAATGTGCCAAAGGGCAGATAATTTGGTGGCAACAGTGGTAAATGACCATAATCATTGCCATACATACATCAGTAGGCAGCAGTAAGTAACCACCCTGCTTGATTACAAATGGTTGGCAATTCCATTATGAATGGTATCAACGGTCAGATACTGCCAGTCACTGCACTACTTAAACTTGTTAGCAGCAATAGGAAACAATGAAATGGTATGAGTGGTGGAACCCCAACTGCTCTGCAATACAAAAATGGATTTCTAGGCCAGAAGACACGACATCCGTCCATCAAAGTAGCAAATGAATGCTGTGAAATGCACCTTCAACCAACTTGCAAATTATTCCATTCACAAGGCATATATAGGCATGTCATTGCAGACAATAAAATTGATATTTCACACCAACAACAGTTTGCTGTTTGTGCAGATGAACACACGTTATTTGTTGCACAGAACACACCACTGCTAACAAGTATGGATTAACATGCAGGGACTTACTGTGCGATCCTGACACCACAAGACCCAGCTCGGCCGAGATCACCACACTGGACACAGGCTGCTCATGACCTGTCAAGGTGGCTCGAGGTGTAGGTACTTCCCCTTCACCCACAATAGTCTGTGTACGAGCATTCCAGTGCCACAGCAAGACCGTACAGTCAGCAGAACCCGATGCAATGTAGCAGTCTGATGTTATGTTGCACTCCGAGCGTGACAGGCAAGTCACCACACCATAGTGACCAAATATGATTTGTACAATTTTAGCTGCAACATAGAATGAGGTCTTTAAGTCTGTGTTCAGACAGGTACTCAGAGTCACTTAGAATTAATCACTGTGAATATGAAATGTGGAAAAACAATATTAAAATTATGACCACAAAAACAATCAAAAAGGCATTTCCATTACTTTTTCTAGGTTATTTCCTAAGGTACTAAAACAGAAGCAATTACAGTCTTCAGAAATAATTCTGGTTACATTTTTCCTTATATCTCACACAGAACATATCAGACACTTTGTCCTACATGGCACTATGTCATGTCATTTCAATTCACTGTACAGACACTCCCCAACTTGTGCAACAGTTATATTCCAGAAGATATGAAGCCAAAAGTTTCCACAAGTTGCAACTGAGCACACATAAGGTTAACTACAAAGAACATATGCACAAGGGGGTCCACTTGCAATGGAAAGTCCAAAACACTGGAATCTTATCAACCACAGCACAACCGCCCCGCTGCCTAATTCAATGCCACGTTCATTTCGTGTTTTCATTCCCGTCAGGAAATGTTCAGTGCATATTTAAAAAATGTCCTTCATATTCTTTACATTTCTTGAAACTGCATTAAGTCTGAATTTGCGTAGGTCAGGGAATATCTGTAGACATGACCAGACTGAGTAGCATGCAGCAGCTTTTACCTAAGGTATATACTATTAATAACAATTCAAGAGGTTGTGTCTGACTCCCAACAAAATGAAAAATAAAATAAAATTACTAATGAAAAAGCAATAACAAATAAACTATAAATTAAGATCTCTGTTGCTAGCAACTCTCTCTTACTGTAATTATATCACAGCAAGGGCAGAAAACATTTTACTATGCATAAAGTGTGTTTTCTTTTGGGTAATTCCCCAGCGTCTCAATTTTATATGCCGACATTTAGGAACACTCTATCTGTTCCATCTTCATAGGCAAGTGGATGAAGTGTGACTGGCAGACAGAAAAGCTGGGGGTATTTATACAGGAAGGTTTTGACTGGAAATTTTGCAGAGCCAATCGCAGGAGGGTGGCAGATACGGGGCGGTTCAGAGGTAGAACAGGTTATGGAGGGGTGAGGTATATAAGGCGCGTGTCTGGGTGAGGTCCAGGGAGAAGGAGAGTGGAGCTAGAGAACTGCCGAGTGGAGGTTAGTCTTGTGGAGAGAGGATCGAGACACCTACCTGCCTAGTTTAACTGGTCAAACAGCCAATTGACTGTGCTGGTTTCTGCACTTAGTCTACAGCAGAACCACACCAGAGGAGTGACAGGAGGATTTTTCTGGGTGCCCCTGCTGAAGCGTCATGCTGAGGCAGGACGAGTTAGCCTTTATTAAGGCTATTTCTACTTTACAGATATCACCGGCCCTTCTCAAGGAGCTGAGGCTGGCTATGGCCCGGAGGAAGAAGAAGCCAGTGGTGGCTGCTGGGAGACACAGCACATCTGGAAGTGGGGCCAGAGCCTCTCAACAGCTCACAGGCAAGAGCAAAACCAACGAGCTAGCATGCTTGGACGAGTCGATGGAGCCCGCCAACAGGCGCCCAGCACCTGGAGCTGGGTCCGTGCCTCTCCTCACGAATTCATCAGTCATGGGCGAACAAGCTGCTGTCGGCAGCCAGCAACCCGGACCATCCAGGTGAGGGGTGACGTACGCGGCTGTACTGGCCGGGCCCGTCGTCCTGCCTCAGCCAAGTGGGCCGCTCAAGCACACAGCCATGGATTCGGACCTGTCCAAATACGGTGTCTCATCCGAGACATCCAACAAGCGCATGTCTAGCGACATGTCCAGGTCTCTGAGCGACAAGCCAGATGGCACCACTGCAAATGCCCAAGTGGCCAACATCTGCCTACCAGCAGGAGAGCGTCCTAGTAAGACACCTATTTTTATTTCAGGTTTTGGCGACACCCATTCCTTCCTGGCCTGGTTTTGGGCATCCTGCCCTGGCAGTCTGACAGCCCAAATAAAAAGCAAGAAGTTGATGGTCGTACCATCAACCGCTGACAGATTCAGAGCCTCGGTCAGCGCACTGTGGTCCCTTGATGGGAAGGACGGTGTGAGTTTCCACACCTTCACTCTCCCAGAGAACCGCTGTGTGCAGCTCCTGGTAAAGAATCTGGGTAGAGGTATGCCTGAGAGCGTCATCCGAAGGGAGCTCGAATCCCTGAACATCCTAGTCCAGGGGGTCACGCAGCTGTGATCCAGACGTCGTGACCAGGACCCTGCTAAGGACCCTCCCACTACATTGTATCGGTAGCACGTGGGCCTTAAGTGTCAAAAGTGTGATCACTCACCAAACTCTGCGACTTGCAAGTGTCGGTAGAGTCAAATGTGGCTCCAAAAGGCCTGCTGCAATGCAAGCACTGCCAGCGCTTCGGCCACACGCAGCGTAACTGCAGAAACGCAACCCAATGAGTCGCATGTGGGGGCTCCCACCTCTCCAGTCGATGCACTATCACGTGGGAACAGCTTCAGTGCTGTTACTGCGGGTGAAACCACACAGCAAACTACCGTGGCTGTGTGAAGTGGAAGGAAGTGAAGGCGGCTCTTGCAAAGCAAGCGCCTGTACGCAGCCGAAAGAGCGTCGCCACAGGCCAACCTGCCACTCTTAAACCTCTGCGGGCCGGTCCCTCTGCCGAGCAGATGGACCTGGGTAAGGGATGGAATCACGTCGTCTGAGGGGGGCGTGTCATCAAGGCTACCACAACTCCACCCAGCAACCCACATCCTAATCCATCTCCTCAGCCGGTCACGTAGGCGGTCGAGAAGCCTACAGTGACCGCAACCAGGAGGGAAGGCCCAGCCTCAAAAACCTGAGCCCAAATCCACAGCAGCCCCTAAACAGGCTTCTGGGAAGTCTAAGGAAAAGCAGCTGTGAGTGTCAAAACCGTGGCCGCCACAACCACAACACCCTGCCTGGTGGTCCCCACCCAAAGTCCCACCTCCCCACTCGAGGAAATCTCTGATCTCCTTATCACCTTCCCTCCAGGCATGTGAGGAGCTGACTCGTCGGCTCCTCACATCCATCTGTTCCCTCCCCACAGGGGCAGCTCGCCCTCCCACTGTCCTGAAGACCGTCATTCCTTTGTAGCCGAATATGGCAGCACAGCCAAGGACAGAGTGGTGTACAGCCCTGCTCCTCGACTGCTGGAATGCGGATGGAGTGCACAGCAGGCAGCTTGAACTGGAGCATTTTCTCAGCCAGCATGGTGTCGATATTTGTCTCTTAAGTGAGACATTCCTTAACCCTGGGCAAGACTTCCGGCTTACCAATTATGTCTGCCACTGCACAGACAGAGCGACAGCTGGGGGCGGGACAGCCACCTTGGTCCGCCATGGTATAGTCCACCACTCAGTGCCCGTTCCAGGACTGACCCACTTGGAGGCTACTGCCATCCAAGTCACATCAGATGGAAAACCGGTGTTAATCTTTGCGGCTTACCTTTCGGCTTCCTGCCCACTCATCGGAGCGGACCGAACCGCCTGTTTCGGCGGGGGTTTGCCGGTCTTAATGGCTGGAGACCTCAATGCCAAACAAGTGGACTGGATCTCGCGGCTGAACACGAGACGGGGGAAACTCCTACATGATTATGCCGACGAGAACTCCTGTCTGATCTTTGGACTGAACTCCCCAACCACCAACCCATACAACCCCTTGGTTACTCCCGATGTCCTGGACATTGTGATAACCAAGAAACTCTCATTCCCGGTGTATCTGACTTCGTGCTCCGCACCAAGCTCGGACCACCTCCCGGTTCTCATTGACACTTCGTGTCACTCATCCTTTCACAACCCACCGGATCGCCCTGACTTCATGCACAATGACTGGGCCAACTTCCAAAATCAGGTGGAAGAACTAATTCCTTTCGATCTGGAATTGTACAACGAGATGACAAGCGACATATACGTCAAGAACTTCTCTGGCGCCGTTCTGAAGGCTCTGGCAGCGTTAACTACCAAGTGTCACCTGCCTGATGACCCAAGGCCTCCAATACCGGCAGGCATTCAGGACGAGACATGCCTGAAAAACCGGCTGCGGAGACAGTGGCAGTTCACCAGGGACCCCGCTCTGAACGCCGAGGTCAACCGCCTGCAGAGGTCGGTGGCCCGCCGGCTCAACGAGTGGATAAACGACCAGTGGAGCGCTACACTCGAATCCCTCGATCCTAAGACCAATCGCTGTGGAGGATGACCAAGTGATTCCCCCTGGTCACCCCAGGGGGAATCGCTCTCTCAGACTCTGAGAAAGCTGAAGCCCTTGCTGACAATCTGGAGGCTCAGTTTCAGCCGGTGACCGATCCTTCGGTCCCGGCAGTTATTGAGATGGTTGACGTGGCGCTGAGGTCTTACTTCGTAAGCCCTGCCAGTGAACACCAGTTAACCACCCCTGTCGAGGTTCACGAAGCCATCAGGGGTTTCAAGGTCAGCAAGGCTCCTGGCCCGAATGGTATACCGAACAGGGCACTGAAGCACCTTCCCAAGTGAGCGGTTTCCCTCCTCGCCCGTATCTTTAACGCGGTTCTCTGCACCCATCACTTTCCCCAAACGTGGAAGCACGTTCGAATGATCTCTATCCATTAACCGCGGAAGGATCCAGCACTGTCCTCTTCCTATCGGCCAATTAGTTTCTTGGACACGACTGGTAAATTATTTTAAAAGATCCTACTAGCTAGGATCTTACATGTAGTAAATGAACGCGGGCTGATGCGAGACGAGCAGTTTGGGTTCAGACCCAGACATAGCACGTCCTTGCAGCTGACCCGCCTCGTTGAAAGAATAACCAGGAATTTCGGTGAAAAGAGGCTCACCGGCGCAGTTTTCCTCGACGTGGACAAAGCCTTCGATACCGTCTGGATCGACGGCCTCCTGTACAAGCTAACGCTCCTCAACTTCCCGTCTTACATAGTCCAATCTCATCCTACCTCAGGGTTCGAAGCATCCTTCCAGACGCCCACGTCATCTTGTCGAGGCATGTGGGGTGGGGTAGCTCAGGGGGATTGATCTCCCGTCCTCTTCAGTCTGTATGTCGACATGCCCCCACCCTCGCACCACGTCGAGTTAGCCCTCTCCGCGGACGACACGGCCATCATAGCCACTTCCCGCAAGCCGACGCTGCTTGTCAGCTACCTGGAGTCATACCTCAACGACCTTCAACAGTGGTCGAGTGAATGGAGAATCGCCATTAATATCTCTAAGAGCACCGCGATAATCTTCGCGCATGCCAGACGGCGCTTTATCCAGCCCCGACCAGTAATACTCTTCGGGGAACCAATCGAATGGGTCGACGCTAATCGTATCTGGGGGTGACCCTGGATACATGACTCACCTGGTCACCTCACATCGACCAGGCCAGGAAGAGGATTGCTCAAAGGATGGGTATGATGAACCCCCTCCTGAATAGGAAGAGTGATCTGTCAGGAACGGAGTCCTGCTATATAAGCAGCTCATCCGGAGCCTGATGGACTATGCGTGCCCCACGTGGAGGTCCACTGCCCGCTCACATGTCCGGAAGTTACAGGTGTTACAATCCAAGTGTCTTTGCCTCGCTACTGGTGCCCCTTGATACGTAACAGGCAGATACACGAGGATCTGGGCGTTCCGCTATTTGCCGACCACATCAGAGCCCTGACCAAGAGCTTTGACTCTAAGTTAGCTGATGTGAGGAAACCCCTAGTACAGCAACTCGGCAGATACTTATGCTGACCGAGGGTTGACCCCATTGTGTGACGCGAAAGCCAAGGGCGGAAGGGAACAACAGGCCAGTCGAGGCCATCGCGCACATGGCCAAGTCGACAAAACGAATTGTGTTCGGCACTGAACAGCCGAGCGCCATTCGGTTACCATGACTGATGTTTTCCGTGATTTTCCTCAGTTGTAAGGCAAATGCCAGGGTATTCGATGCAAAGTCAGGGCATGACCCGCACTTCCCTCCACCAGGCACGGCGGCTTCACCTAAGCACCTGATGAACTTCGTATAACACCAGTATGCGGCAGAGCCAGTCTGGGCTCGGAACCCGGACAGCCAACCGACCAAAGTTTATCACTCCCATACACAGTCCAGGGCAACCTAAGCCCTAGTCTTTGGTAAGATCAGTCAAGGCCCTCAGCCTGACTTCAACATCGTTAGCATAAGCATAATCCCCTGTTAGAGTTTAGGTGTCTGTTACTGAGCCCAGCAATGTGGTCAAACGCAGTAATTGCTAACAGACAGGGGGACGTCGACTTGTGTGAAGGACTTGCGCTTTGCGCAAGTCTCCGCCCCCCAGTTAACACTTTGGATTGGCTTAGCTTGCCTTGGTCCGCCAGTCACACTCCATCCACCTGCCTATGAAGATGGAACAGATAGTGTTCCGAAACATCAGCATATAAAATTGAGAAGCTGGGGAATTACCCAAAAGAAAACACACTATATTCAGAACACGGCGAAAGTTTGAAATCAAGAATTTTATTATGCATTTTCATTTAACATAGAAGAAAAATAAGGATGAACACAAAACAAAGGGAACAAACACAATGATCATTTATATTCCAACAGTGCGCTTCTGAATGACTTACAACTTAGCAAGAAAACCTCATAGCATAACGAGGAGTTTTGAACAGAACTCAGGGCTTACTTTAGAGTTGCACTGATTTATACTTCCAATGGATCCACCCATCCACCAACCCACTGCCCCACCAGCCACCCATCCATCTGTCCTGCACCTCATCCTCCTACTCCTCCTTGTCATCATCGTCATCATCATCATTATTCTCGTCATAATCACCACCACCATTGATGATGATCATCATCATCACCACCATCACATCCTCATCATCATCATCTTCATCTTCTGCTGTATTTTTGTTTAATGACAAATTATTACTCATGTACACATTGTGTGTGCAGGTGTCCTCCACATGTGTCCCACTTATAGAACATCCACTTCAAGCAGGGAAATTTATTTCACCCATGAGAAACAATGTAAATATGGGTTAGTAAGGACTGGGTTGGTGTGTACAGCAGATTTGCAAGTAAACAGTAATTTTGTTCAAATATTTAATTAACACACCAACAAATGCACATATATGTTATTTAATAAATCCAAAATTTACATTAAAACACTTAAACGCTCCCACATGTTTCAATCACATGATCATCCCCAGGGAGGATCACTGTTCCTTGTTAAAGTTATAGTTTGAAAACACTCAGTGATTTACTTTATTATGGAGTGAGAGAGAAAACCAACAAGATGCAACAGTTAGATGTTTATTTTTAACAATTTCTCAACATGTTTCGGGCATCA
>Ga0136643_10000743_pt1 | contig 37092 bp, 5 predicted proteins | sample TergutLab28metaG_FD_96883 | JGI IMG/M metagenome (GOLD analysis project Ga0136643, IMG submission 96883) | Labiotermes labralis P1 segment gut microbial communities from Petit-Saut dam, French Guiana - Lab288 P1 (version 3) (version 3) | ecosystem: Host-associated > Arthropoda: Insects >...
ATGACATGACATGACATGACATGACATGACATGACATGACATGACATGACATGACATGACATGACATGACATGACATGACATGACAGATACTTCTGGCTCTTACCAGCGTGACGCAGTAAACACGAAATGCTTTGTTCGTTACAACATCATGCACGGTGTCTAGCGACAAAATGGCAGCGGCCATACATTTTATATTTCATTGTATTTTACTATGTTAGAGTATTTTATGTCATTTTATCTTGTTACGTCATTCGTTACGTATTTATTATTTGAAATATTCTTTTATCTGTTTAATTTGATCGGGTTCTTCGCTTTAATGTATTATCAATTTCGATGATTTAAGTTCTTGCTTTGACTTCGTGGGTTTTTCTGAGAAGTTTTCGTATTGTTGTTTCTTATTGTTGGGTAAATTGTGAGTTTGTTATGTTATATAGTGTAGGGTAACATTTTGCATTTCGTGTTTTTCTGCCTTTGCTTCATAACTGTCTTGCTGTTTCACCTTAACTCGGCTGACTTGTTTACCATTTCTTAATTCTTTTCCCATTGCTATTTCTCTGCCTACGGAAAACTTGCAACCTGTACTTTTAGACGTAAGTCAAACAAACGCTAATACTTAAGAATCTAATTTCTTTTTTTCTCGTACCCCTTATGAAGTTAAGATTTGTGTTATAAATTCTACTTTAACTATCACGTAATTAAACGTAATCTGTATTATCAACATTTATTATTGAAATCCGTTTTGGCAAGTACTTACCCTAGCTTTCTATTCTATTAATATATTGGTGTTTATTTTATTCTGAAAGGATATTACTTTTTAATTTAAAATATATTCTGCTGATCTACTTTGAAGCTGTTTGGTTAATGCTTTTATTAAATGAAAAAAAACACATTAAGTACATTCAGCCAGCCTTGGGTGTTTTCCAACACCCACTATCAAGATAGTCAATTCAAACTTAAAGTTTAAATCGTAATTTTAAAATGTCAAGTCGTTACATATTTAAAACTAATGAAATAAGTACGTGGATATTTACAACTTTTAATAAGTACGTGGATATTTACAACTTTTACGCAAAACGAACTTTAGTATTCAAACACTGTGATTAGATCCTTTTTATATAAAGCCAGATAACTTATTTTAAGTTTCATGGCAGCCTTAAATATGGAAGAATTGTTGAACTTTATGTCTAACTTTAGTGTTTTGTAACCCTATCTGATGGAGAAATTGCGAGTTATTCAACTGTCTTGAAAGTAATCCAATGGAATAAATTTTAATATTATAGAATACATTTTTTAACTGTTTTATTTCTTCGCATTATGTAAACATGTATTTCAGTTTTATATATCGATTTTAATTTGTGTTAATCGTGCAGGTATATTTCGCTATAATTCCATGTAGTTGTGCAATACAATAAAGAATCGGTTTCTCTTCCTTAGAGGAAATGACACTTTCGGTGTCGTATTGTTACTGTTCCTGCTATTTGTGGACACGTTCAAAGAACCATAAACGCATTGCAAATATCTTTGTTTTAGAATATTAGGATATAGACCTATTATATTCATATTCTTACATTTATGTTCGGAATTTGTAGCTTATACATCCCTCGTGAACGTCGAATTTTACGAATTGTTTATTCCTTGTATTTTTCTCTCTGTGATGATTTATGTTTTTGCGGTACTATTTCGTAAAGGTCGAGATATCCTGTTTCCTGGAGTTTTCTTTTAATAGGCGAGACGTTCATACCGTCAGTTTTTTCTTATGTTTCAAAAAAGTAACTTACAAAATCTATCGCCTGTTTAGATGTTCCAGTGTTCTTAGGCCCCTGTCCGTAACTTGAAGCAAATAGTCTCCAGTATAAAGACCAGTAACACTTATGTATGTCATGACAATGTTATTTATTTCTGTCAGATTTTAACTTAAAATCTAATATGTAGAAATAAATTGCAATAATAGTTACAATCACATGTTAACTGCTGGGAATCGCGCTCTTCTGTAAGGTAAGACGAACGGACGGACAGAAAACCACGACGAGGCTAATTATCCGCTTTTGCTAATGGTTTGCCAGTGCTCCTAAAACCCGTCTTCATGCGAAGAGAAATGTCTGCGACAGATCCGTAAACGCTCTGATGAATACAGTAAGTAATTGAATTACGTCACCTCCGTGGAATTCTAGTTACTGTCAATGAGCTGTACAGTGTAGAATCTGTTCTGCTTCACTCTTACACATAGACCTCTTCCAGGTTTGCAGAAGCAAAATCTTGTCTTCTGCTACATACAACCTGTCACCTCAGTTCACCATTTCTTTAACTTGGAAGTGATTTAATTAACAGACGAACGTTTTCTCCTTCTGTACGTAGGTGTATGTACGCCAACAACTCATCGCTTATCGCGATGCGCTCTGTGGTTACTAAGTGGAATTTCAACTTCTGAGGACTTTATTTACGTCCAAATACACGACATTCGCGCCAGTCCTAAAACGATGATGTTCGAATTCACATTTGATAGGCGAAAGCTGATCTAGAATTTCATTCACGATTATGAATATTTATAGAGTGCTTTTAAAAACACGCTGTGAGGTTACGTATTTTTCAGATTTCTTTCCGAACTTAAAATCCAGGAAGTTAGGACAGCGAGCAAATTTTATTATTTTTTTAACAAAACACGCGATGTAAATCGCACATTCCTCCATTCGTAGTTCATGAAGTCCAGGGTATAATTTTTGTTCCGGTACCATCTGTTTTAATTTGCAAACTGGGGCTCTTCATATTTTCACATTCTACTAAATACCATCGCAAGCACAAAATTAAGGATTATAAGATAAGTGTGGAACTTTCAAGGACGAAACTCGAACGCACCCCTGGGGCTAAAATATAAAGAGAAGAGACAACTTGGGAGATCTAATTGTAGACAGGTAATATTGATCTATCCCCTTGAAGAAATACGTTTAGTATGAAGGCGTTGATTAAATCCACGCGGCTTAAGACAGGAAATATTTGCTGACACATATGGGCTTCCGTGTTGAACAGAAGGCGGAGAAATTCTTGTCCAAGGGAGTGCCTCTCACAGACTCTATTATGTATAGTTAATTAGCTAGTTAACATCTCTCCTTTCTGAAGTATTTTGTGGTTTCTTTCGGCTTGTCAGCCAACACTAACACAGTAGACCTGTCACGTGCACTATAGGTACTTCCTTCTCATCGTAACCGTCGAAATGTTGATAATCTCCCAAATGTCACTAAATATTGATGAAAAATTTAGTACAAAGAAAAAGGCTTACATCTACAATTGTTACTTGCAGTGACGTCATGCTTCTTGTTATGGAGGTCCCCGATATGAGATGTCAGTGTTGGAAACATAAACCATGAACTCGTTTTCTCACTCTTCCCAGACAATGAACTGACAAACTGCATCACAAACTCTCACATTCACATTCCTGTTAATCACCATTAAACATTTATCCTAATAGGTTACGCCACACTTAAAAGTTTTGAGGGAATAAATTTCGGTCCGTATGGGCAAAAATATCCTGTGCCGAAAATGAAGACGAATTTGTACTTTTGTATTACCTTAAAAGTGGTTCTTAGTCCGAACAACTTTGACGTCCAACGTAATACATTTAAAGGCTTATTTGAAACATAATTCGACATAACATCCCATAGGGAATAAAATAAAAGCAAGAATTCAAATTTGTTTTGATATACTTGACATTTTTTAAAATCTCGTAACATACTTTAAGTTCCCAATTTTCTGTAACCAGAAATTCCATAGTACAATCCCCTTTGGGAAACGAACAATCCTTCAGATAGTCCAAAAATTCCCTTTTTGCATTGGAACCCGGTTATTCGTAATTGTTCTCCCCTAACTGCTTCCACTGTTTCTTGTCTGAAACATGGCACATTCTTACCAGACGACTTATGTAATTTCCATTACAATAGTATAAACGTGTCCATGAAAAATATCTGCACTTGCAACTGGTGATCAGCGTGTGATTTTTGTGGTTTTTAACGATGTCAGTGACTTCTCTGCTTTCTCCTCAACATCGAGTGTCTTAAACAAATAAAACTCTAATGCTGAAGAATGTTACAAGAAAACAAGTGAAATTTTGGGTTCCGTCTTCAACGCGGATCACAAAACTACACTCTACAAGTAGTAAGTTCGTGAACTCGAGTGCCACACTCGTTAGTATAATTTTGTGTACACTGCGCCCAGTTTGATCAATAATAAAATCAACAAATTTGTTTGGTTTATGACACAAATAGAAACAACCGGTTCATTTGCACTTATCCACTGACATTATTCATATGGCGGAGAGAAGGGTATTGCGAATTACACATCTAAATCCTTTCATCAACACCCACAAGAACTTAAGTTGTTCCTTATTCTATGTAAATGTCTCCTTACAATATGAACTTATCACTTAATCCTGTTTGATTTAAGCACAATAATGTTAAAATTATGCTAAGAATTACAGTCTGGATGAAACGAGTGAAATAAAACCACGTGTTTATATACAATAAAACATTTCGAACTTGAAGAGAAACGTAAATTAAATTATGAAAATATTTGTGGAACAAAAGTTTATCTTGTAATTCATTCGGAATTTCTGCTTCACTACTCAGCCAGAGATGAAAGAGAGCCGCAGGAAACAATGACCAGTTTACAATATGCAAAATTATAAATGAAATTTACCTTCTAACATAGAATATTACTCATACAGGGACGATACATAAAACAAATGTTATTTTGTTAAGGTAATGATATCATGATATCAGACTCACGCTTCTGTTTGTAGCAGTCTTCCCAGCATAGCGAAAATAACAAAACTCGTCGCATCTGTTATAATCGATTTAATCTGCATTATTCTATTATTTTGTGATACGGGTTTAAACGAGCAGAAATTTTCTCCCCTCGAATTGCTGACTTTAATCCTGTAAATAAACATTTATAGCCAAAAAATAATAAAATTTTTAAAATTAAAAGGTCGGATCATTGACGAAATCTCATGGGAGTAACTCAGTGTAGTTTGTATCATATTCTGATGAAGATGAACACACTGGTTTCACATAAAGTTTGTTGCAGCATTGAAGCGCTTAGCAGCAAAATTATGACTTTCCAGACAGATTGGGGAAGGCTTGTAGTAAAAATAATGTTTTCCAGTCATCATTTAGAGACTGTATTTTCCAACTACGACTTTCAAGTCACTACAGAACAGTAGCCTGTTCCACCTACCACTGCATAATCATCATTCCAACGTTGTAAGAAGGAAATTAAGGTTAGCCAATCATTGTTCAGACACTATCAAGTAAAATAACACTATTTAGTCATCATTCTGACCCTCTCAGTCACAAAATATCTAAGTAGTTCTTTTCATTCAGCACTCAGATATCATCCGTCAAAAAGTAAGGCTTTGTTGTCGCCTATCAGGCGCTCTCATATATAAAATATTTCTCGTTTTCAAACGTTATCAGATAAGAAGTAAAACTCTTTCTGTTCGTCATTCTATCGTCATGAATTAAAACGTTTTGGCCTCAACTTGTAATGCGTAATCCGAAAAATTTACTGCGAACAACAATATAAAAATCTCGACATTTTTTCAATATATTCTTATATTTGACAGGAACGAACAAGGATATTATGTTCCCACAGTACGTTAATTTGTGACACTTCGTGCAAAGGAACACAAAATAGTGCGGCGGAAGGTCCTGGATTTAGCCAGTTCGTAGTAGTGTCACTGACCTTTCATCACAAGCGGCAGTCCAATCTTGACAATCATAAGAAACGTTCGTTTATTCGTATATATTAAAGTAGCACTTGCTTTTGATGTTTGTTGGACCGTGCATCATTGTGATAACTGAAGAATAAAAACCAACTAGATGCCGGTTATTATTTTATTGTACTTCTTACAGGCTTAAAATTTTTCGGACACTACTATGCCCATCATCAGGAAATCGCGACTATAATGTTGATTACCACATTGGTCGTTTCGTTCTTGGTTTGCTGTATGTTAGAGGGTAGGTGCGGGTAGGTTGGAGTAGTGTCCTGCAGCCCGGACACTACTCCAACCTAACCGCACTTAACCTCTAACATACAGCAAACCAAGAACGAGACGACAAATGTGGTAATCAACATTATAGTCGTGAGCTCCTGATGTTGGACATATCAGTGCCCGAAACATGTTGAGCCAATAAGAAGTACAATAAAATAATAAGTGGCATCTAGTTGGTTTTTATTCTTCGGTTAGCACTTGCTTTTTTTTCAAGAATAAATACATAAGTTTTACCGGAACACATACAGTGTGTGCCACTCGCTACCGAACCCGGCATTTCTTTAATAATTCTAACACCAATGAGGATATTGCAACGAAATTTGAACAGGATTACGTTCGTTGTGTGAGAAATGAAGAGGAATGTGTCTGTAGTCCGCTTCAAGTTTCGTTGCAATATCCTCATTAGTGGTAAAATTATTAAAGAAATGCCGGGTTCGGTAGCGAGTGGGACACACTGTATATTCCGGCTACAGAGATGCGTTGATCATACAGTCACAGCGAGGCACTTACACCCCTAATCCTGTCTACCACACTCACATCTCATTCCGAGTTTCATCGTTTAGAAATTCTCAGATGTTGATGATTTATAGCAGTTAACTACGTAGATGGAAAGTAATGTTTTCTGTAAACGAAAGTTTCTCTCATCTTGATATACATGTAACACAGAAAGTGATTCATTTCACTTTAGTTTGTCACAATTTCCTGTCTAATTCTGTGTTACAGATGTGGCATACGCACGCATTTATTCAACTCAACAAAACGGTAGACCTGAAATTAAACTCTTAGACTGTTGTTAATAAAAACACGGTAATATTTTTTGCCTGAGATTTATATTAAGATACTAAAGAGGCAGGTTCCTTTTACTAAATTTGCAGGTTTATCATAGCACTGAAAAAGCTCTGCTTTGTTTACTTTCCTGAATTTGTATCTCAACTTATATCTTAAATTTTTATTCCTAATTCTACTAATATTAATGGACATTTGAATATTACCTTTAATTTTCAACTCAATTAATCTCCTAAATTTTCCCTTCCATTGAGTGATCCTATTCAGACTCTTTAAGCAGTATTTGCATCTTCTTCAAGTACTGGGTTCTGTAGGTGATTTCCATATCTTTCTTTGCAATTCAACCATCGTAGTAACATATGGATGAAAGTGTTCATAGTAACTACTCGGAATTTGTACATTCATGTCACGAAAGACACTTATAAAATGACAATAAATCAATAAACAAATTTTTTCCAATACTTCTGCCTAATTGCTACAGCATATTGGCACTTTTTCCCCACTGCCATTAACTGACGCATTCTACGAGAGATTCATTTATGTGTCTGCAGTGCGGAGTACGTACTTTAAGGTAGAAGGCGCCCGACTCTAACTGCTACCTTGCCAGCTCTTAGCTGATTCACGTCTTGACAAAAGATGATCTTCAATAGTATTCTCAGGGATTACACTGAACCAGGTGAACGGTGACCCACTATAATTCAAAGTCTGAGAGGAATCATAAAGAGACATTGTAGAGTTTTACTGAATAAGCAAACCGTGCACAATTCAGTGATATGAAATACATTGCTGGTCAGTTATTTAGGTATTACGCAATTAAGAATCGGAATTTAAACTTCGGAAGATCTTATAATAAAACAAACGTGATGCACTAATTTCTCAAATTTATTTTTGGAATAAAACTCTACACATTTCGGACAGTTCCTCTGTCCTTCATCAGGAGTTTAGCACAGTAAGCACAGCAATGTTATATGTCATACAGGTTTTGCTGACAGCTTGCGAGCGGGAACAGGATCAGTTTTTTTTTAATTTTTATCCCAATCAGTTCTGGCAAAAACACGTAACTGTCATCTTTCATTATTTTCAAGGGAGTCGACCATATATTTTCCTTTCGTAAATAAGAACACTTTAAAAAGATTCATTGCACTTTTTCTCTGAAATCCTCCTTTTATTCTGTAGGGGATACATGACGAAGATAATTAGACTTACTGCTAAGTTACATTATTTCTAAAGATTCAGAACGTCGCTAACAAAATGCCGCCACTGAAAACTATGCTTAGTTATTTTTTCAGATTTAAGGTGCTCACAGCGTTTATTTTGAAGTCCAATTGTCTGGGTTAACTTTGTTATAATAAGTAGTACTTCCCTTACACGAAAAGGACAGTCTGTTGTTTATATTATGGCATATTCTATGGGCTGAATGGCGAAATATATCTTCTAATAATTCCTACTACCGCGGTAGCACAGTGGTGAAGGTGCTGTGCTACAAATTGGAAGGTCGCTGGTTCGATTCCAGATGGTGTCATCGGAATTTTTCATTGACATAATCCTTCCGATAGCACTACGGCCCTGGGGTCGACTCAGCCTCTAATAGAAATGAGTACCAGGATCATTTCCTGGGGGTAAAGGCGGCCGGTGCTTGGGGCTGACAACCTTACCACTATCCTGTGTCGTCATGTAATCTGGGAACCTTAACTTCCTGGAACCCTCTGGGCCACTCCAGGCCTGTAACGGGACTGCTTTACCTTTAATAATTCCCACTTATATTTCTCTCTGATACGTTCAAGTGTATCTACAGTCTGTGCAAAATTCGTAGATAAATAAATATATAGCCACTGGACAGGTGCGTGACGCGACTGAGCTCTTGTTTCTTGGTGTGCGAAAAAGAAATGAAGTTTTCTGCCTGTCAGGGCAGAGGATGAGGGAGAGTTGTTCCACTTCAGAGAAGTGACCAATCAAATTACAACATCGCGTGTTACTTCTTGTAGTGCGCCAGGGAAATATTACCTCATTTTTGATAAATTGTCGGTTTGTTAACTAATTTATTTCTTAACCACTTCATCTTTGATTATAAAGCTCTGTGAAGTGAATTACGCGTAAGATAATAAATGGGTTACGCGGTGGTACAGCTAGTTGACACATTGCTCTAAAAACCGAAAAGTAGCGGGTTTAGTTCCCGATGGGGTCATTGGGATTTTTCATTGAATTAGTCTTTCCGGTTACACTATGATCCTAAGGTTAATTCGACTTCCTATAGAAATGAATACCAGGGTTTTTCTCAGGGTGTAAAGGCAGACAGTGTGTAGGATTTGCAACCTTACCACCTTAATGTGTTTTTTGATTAGTGTGTTTTTGTATTGTTTCTCTTATGTATATTTAATCTTATTGGCTTGGTATGTGTTAGTGTAAGGACTACTGCACACCGAGTGACAACTCAATTGCAGTTAGTACTACTACAACAACTACTACTACTACTACTAATAATAATAATTGTGCGGACTGTCTATAAATTCTGGGAGCCTCTACCTCCTGAAGCCCTACGGGTCTGTCCAGGCACGTATAGAGATTGTTTTACTTCTTTTACTAGTAACCTGTCTTTTAAATCTGGGTCTACCTGCCCAGCGGCCTTTCACCATCGGATTTTGGGACCAGAAATTTTCATACATTTTTCTTCTGTCCCAGACTTTACCGTTCAAATCAGAAACTATGTTTAACACTTCGTAACATGGAGTTTAAAAGGATGCGAATTTATTAGCCTTCCGTCGAAAGCTAACACTGTAAGAACATTCATTGTCAGACATCAGCAAGTAGGTTTTTGGTATAAGATTTCAGCCTCTGACGCTGATATTCTTCCGGTTATTGCACTAGTTAGGATGGTGACAAACAAAAGGACTAACAGAATTTATTTTGGTTCCTTAGGTGGATATTCTAAAATATTTTACTTATGCTCCCGCATCTGAATGAAGGAAAAACTTCTGTGATTTGGTAAACTTATCAAGAAAAGTCAAATTTAGTAAAGAATATTTAAATTGTAATGAATTTCGCGCGCATACCATGGGTATAACATATGTTGGAAGCTTTCGCACACGTGATAAAAGTAGTTAGAAAAATCAGAAGAGAGAATCTAAAATATCACCATTACTCTGTCACTTTTAATAATGTTGTAGTAAAAATTAGTACAGGCGCATTACGTTTACAGTTTTATAGAATGGAGTGCTGGTGTTTCGCGTGACACTTTAAGCGCCAATGACAATGAAATTTTGTTAGCTACTCGATGATATTCTTACATCCTTTAAAAATATTGTCATACCGACTAATTTCATAATAATTCATTTTTTAATAATTAAAAAATCCTTTCTTAATTAATGGTTTAATTCTCTTTCTCGCTTATTACAAAGAAATTATATTAAACAATAAGTCCTTCCCACTTAAGGGTTGATTTCAGTGGTGGCAGGACTTTAAATGACCTTTCTGCACCTAAAATTGTTTTATGCTGGCGTAGGACAATAGGCTGACTGCAGGAGCACATATTTGGCATCTATAACAAGTGACATGTTACGTTACATTCATATCTATCAATATAAAAGATTTTCTGCAGCACATTCGAAATAATAAACAGTATCAAATCATTACGTAAATTAAATAGATATACAGTTGGTTATACTCTATTAAGACTTTCTACACGTCGAAAATCTGATTCCAGTGTATAAACGCCCCTTCTAAGAAATGTATACCTAATTACGTACGATATTGTATACTACCTTTTATCATTTTTAAGGTCTTATCTGCTTCAAGTTTATATTTTTCAGGCATTCCACATTTTACACTATACGTGTATTTTTAGTTGAGAATGCTGGGATCTCAAAACCTGAAATGCGGTTGTAAAATAACCCTCCTTTTTTCTTGTAGTTGGACCTGATGATGTCTAATTTGATTTAGACGAAACTTGTTGACTTTATTCTTTTTGTGTTGACCGATTGCAAAACGTCATTTGTACTTAATAACACAAAAGGTTTGATTCACTTTAACGTGAGAAGTTGTTAATTATTATTATTGGTTTTTATTTTAATATTCTTGCTCTACTTGCAAATATTTGTCTTCATTGTCGATCCCAGTAACCGCGCGGTTTAAAGGCTTCGGTCTTCAGCCTTTGTTTGCTGGGAATGTGGGTTCGGACCCCGCCTGGGGCATGGATGTCTTTCTCTTAAGGTTGCTGTGTGTTGTCAGGCAGAGGTCTCTGCTTTAGGCTGATCACCCGTTCAGAGACGTTCTACCGAAAGTGGTGTGTCTAAATGAAAGTGATCGTGAAGCCTCAACAACGAGGGGGACCAGGCTCTGCCCCAACAGGGGCTGTCGCGCAATGGGGGACAAAAATCGTACAAACTTTGTAATTTAAATATAGATTGTGGATTCTGCAAGTATATACGCTGTGAATTAACGTTGGGCGGAATTAATATTTTTGCACGGTTGAAGCAAAAATAGCTCTAAACGTCATATTTGTAGATAATAATGGGTATTATGTAATGTAGGCTAGGTCGTACTTGTTTGGTGTTTGAACCGTTCTGTGGAAAACTGTTAATACAATTTGAATCGAAATTCTCTGTCAAAGAAAATATTTCGTCCATAGAGAGCTGAACCAGTAAATGTGGTGAAAAAGCACACGGACGACAGCCACTCCCATTTATGCATTACATTTACATATTTCATAGAAAGAAGTCACTGAGCATTTCAGACATTTTTTATGTTACCGTAGCTTGAGTGCTGTAGGAGTGTAGTTGCGCTGGGGTTTGTACGGAAACAGAATGGATGGTTGGGGAGTTGAAAGAGCCTTTTCTCATCCCCAATCTTGACGTCTCTTGTTGGGATTCCGCCTCCGAACTGCAATTATCGTGCGAGCGACCAGACAGCGCAGACGTTTAATAAAATTCCTTCTCACTACCAAACGCTTTCAACTATTGTCAGTTGTCATCCAGGCTTGGTAGAATCGAAATTCCCACAGTTGGTTCTGGAAAAAGTAGAAATAAAATATAAAAAGAGAAGGGAATGTAAAATAGAAAAAGTGCATAGAAACAGGAATCAAAAGAGCCTACAGCATAGTACCGTGCTGTTTTAGAGAAGGCGGGTAAGCCCCAAACAGAAAAAATTATTTCCCTATTATACTATTTTAACATAAGCTAAAGACTCAAAAATATTTGGAACTTATGTAATTATATGAAGTCCTTCGTCTGCGGTAACGGCTAAGTTTACATAACTTTATCCATCTACATATTTTGAGGACTATTCAAGATGGGCTAAGTGAGAAGGCCGGAAGTAGTACAGGGGGAAAATGAAATGAGGTTTTAGGAAAACTCGAGGTATATATGATATGACACAATATTTACTGCAATTGGGTTTCCTCTCAGTGGCAATGGTCGGTAAAATTATATACAAATAGAAAATAAACGACTATATACATGAGGAGAAAGAATACACAAAAGAATACAAAAGCACAGAACACACAAAATAGAATGCAAAACATACAAAACAAGAAAACAAACGTAAATCAAATAATTAAAAAACAAAATATTTATTTAAAACATAACAAAGAGCAAAAGGCATAAAGCAAATAGCAAATGGGCAACAACAAGACATACTACACAGTAATTCACATAAGACTACATGACTATAAGTCCATGGTAATACACACATTCCACCAAAGCTCTTCACTTCACTTCACCTCACCTCACTTCACTTCACTTCACTTCACTCCCCATTTTTCACTTCCCTCCACTTGTGGGCGTTTTATCATCACGCTTAAAATCCCTTCATTTCCCTTCACTTCACTCAACTTCAATTCATTTCACTTCACATCGCTTCACCTCACGTGTAATTACTTTCTTAACCCTCTATCTAAAAATATGCGATATGCACGAGAAAGTCGATAGCGTATCTGCAGGTAGTGGTTTCCGGTGTTTGATGGTCCTATTTACAAAGGAATATTTCCCGATATCTCTTCTTTGTTCCCTGGCCCTAATTTTTCCATCATCTTCATCCCTGCTCAGGTAGCATAGTCCTTTTAACCTGTCCCCTATAACTTTCCATGCCCGTTCTCTGGAGTACGCTTCGAAGATTGGGGGGGGGGGGCGCAATATGCGCAATCTTTCTACGCTGCACCAAGGTTTCCCAGACAAAGAATCAGTTCGAAATTCTTCACAAAGAGAGAGGTTAATATTAAAATATGTATAACAAACTTCACTTAATATAAACCTATCTTATTATCTCTTGAAAGGACAAATTTTATAGGAGAATTGAAAGAAATAGAAATAAGTTATGGAGAATGAAACGCGACTAATAAAGAGCGACACGTTATATAACATTATTAAAAACTGAATATAAAAGAAAAAGAATATTTTTACATTTTCTTACGGAAAGACACAAAATTGTAATAAAATCGTAAATAAACCTTTACGTTTACATCAATATGGAGGTAGTTTGGAGAAATCCTATCAAATGGAGACCGCAGTCAACATTAAATTAGGATCATAAAACATAATGTTATTCTGTTAAGAAACTTACGTCTTTCTAAATATAATTTTGCCTGTTGTTGCATATGAATATTTAAATATTCTATTTACACCCACGTAAAAAAACAGTCCAGTTGTTCTGCTCAGAAATACTCAGAATGGGACAGGGAAGTGGAAGAGTGCAAAGGAGAGTGTTTTCATTTTCGTATGTATAACAAAATATCAAACTCTTATGACTAAATCCATAAAAATAAAATTAATAGGGTCAAGTGTTTAGCTACAAAACCACTAAACATTCAACAGTGGCTCGTTTGAAAATCCAGTACAGTTTTACAAAGGGTACAAATCTGTTTCGGAATGAACTGGCTTCGTGACGGGGAAATATCTATGTGTTTTTGCAAATATAGTGATATTTTTGCAATCGCTAGAAATCCGGAACCCCTCCTGATCTTATGTTTATTGGACCATGCATCATTTTGATAGTTGAAAAAAGATAGACCAACGTGATGTCACATGCTTTATTATTTCATTATTTAATGTTCAACATGTTTCGGATGTTAATACATCTATCCTCAGGAGCTTGCGACTTATTTGTTCAGTTATTTCATGGGTTGTATTGCTCTGGTTCGATGTGTGTTGGTGTTACGTGGTGGTTTGGCTGGGGTGGTGTGGTATCCGTATGCAGGCTGATGCACTGCTTCAGCCTGCATAATGTCACGTATCGCAGAATTCTTTGCAGATCGTAAGTGATTACGAACCCTAATCTCAACATACAATACTCCTGCACCGAAACTGAAACCATTATGATGGTGGATTGTTACATAACCACGGTATCTGAGCATCTGCTCGTTGACAGCATTCTTAACCGTTGGCAGCATTCTTAACCGCACATTCAAGAAGCAATTCTGTGAAATGTAGCCAGGAGTACGATTGGTACTGGGAGCTACTAGCCGGAGCAAGCCTGGAAGTTTTACTACTGCATCCAGTTTATTATTTTATAGATGTTAACAAGGATATAAGGGACTTACTATAAGGTAATACTGAGGCGCGCAAATGGAATCATTCTTACAGTAGAAAACAATGTATATTACATTTTCTCAAAGTTTGATTTTAACCTAAATTATCCAGCTGGCAGTGCGCATTAACCATATTATATTATCATATGTTGCCTGCTCGGCTGTACAATATTTTTCCACACTATCTCATAAAAGACAAGATTCTCGAAGACAAGATATTGGACATAAAATATGTATTTTGATTTCCTCCACAAGTTGTGTCTGAAAAATTTCTCACCCTAAGAAGAACAGGTAGAGATATGAAAAAAATATATAATGGTGTTTATATAAATTACCCGTCATTCTTGTTCGATTTTAATGAAATGTGAACTTTCTTGACAGATGTTGCAGAAATACTCAAATAAAAAATTTCGTGAATATCTGTAAATTGACAGTCGAATTGTTCCATGTGGACAGACGGACAGAGAGGCATGACGAAGATTCTCGCAATTTTTCGAAAAAGCTCAAAATTTGGTCATATAAAGAAGTTAAACGTGGAATGAGACCTTTAATCTACAGCGTCCATCGCCATAGCCTTTCTCAAATTAACCCTTGATAATTTTACACAAATACGAACATTATTTTGCAGTTAGGCTAAGATTTAAATTGTATTTAAAAATTTTTACTTTCTTCTTCTACCTAAGGAATTCAAATGAAAATCAAAACTATAATTTTGAACCCCAATGTGGGTGAGTGTGAAGTTTTGTATTCCACTTTAAAGAAATATAACACTTTTTATTGTATAGCGATAGCGTCCTGAGGAGGACATGTTGACTTCTGAGAGAGAATGTTAACGAGCAGCACTGTATAACGATGTACGTCACACATTTTGCTGAACATAATACATTAGTATGCTCAAATAGAGCAGTAGGTGTAAGACGTGGCTACCGTTATTGAGCAGGCAATAATAGGAGAATCTTGAGTTTGAAGTCACTGTAAACTTGAAAGATTTTAAATCCCCAGGTGCTGACGAAATTACAGCAGAGATGATTCAAGCAGGAGGTATAAGACAGTACGTTCTCATTACCTTAATGTTGTACGTGTCGCGCATTATGTTCATGATTATTTGTCTTCATCAAACCAACGTTTAATGTAACATCTCTCACACACCAAGACACGCTGTTTAACTATTAGTTCCACACATTTCGGCGCTCGTCGTCGCCATCCTCATGGAGTCCCTCTTTAACTGCTGAATCTTCGACACGTCAAATGGCAACAAACTCTTGTAAAACGATAATTGTTTGTGGCCATTTGACGTTTCGAAGATATGGCACTTAAGGCAGCACTCCATGAGGATGACGCCGACGAACGCCGAAATGCGTCATAGTATTAGTTAGAGAGTGTGAATTGGTGTATGAGAGATGGTACATTGAAGTTTGGTTTGATGAATACAAATAATTACGTTCTGATGTGTTTTAACTTACTAATTGTCTTTGGAATTGAAAGAATTGTCTCGGAAATGGAAGGAATAAATTATTCGATCGAATTTTAAGAAGGATAATAAAACCGACAATAGTGCGGATTGAGGCGTGTAACGTTTATCAGCTTAAAACAACATTTTATCCTGCATACTGTTTCCAAGTTTAACTCCGTATGTAGAAGAATTTATTGGGACTTTTATGAATTTATTCCGAAGTGACAGATCAACTACTGATCACGTACATTGCATCAATCAAAAACTTGAGAACAATACGGATACAGCAATACAGCTTATCGCATGTCTATAGACCTCACGAAAGCCAATGATTTTTACGAACCAAGAAGTTTATGTAACGCTCCCATTCAAGTCGGAATGCCTATGAAACAAGTTACGTTAATGAAAAATGTATTTAGATGAAACATTTTTTAGTTTTGGGCATACGAGTATATACCTGACACATTTTCTGTTCAGTCTGGTATGAAACAAGGATATACTATGTCACCATAAATTTTCAACTGTTTATGCTATGATATTCGGAAGGCTCCATACATCCAGGATAGACTGAAACCGATTTGGACTCACTGGTTCTGAACGTTGTTGATAATATTAATTTAATGAGCTAAAGTCCACACGCAACAAAGATAAACACAGACTTTTATCGGTTGCCCGTAAGGTGGCTGACGTAGAAGTAAATCCTGACGACACTAAGTGCATGTTCATGTCTTGTGAATATAATGTAGGACAAAATCGCGACATACGGCAGGGTAAGACATTCTCCAAGGTGCTGCAAATTTCAAATATTTGACAAAAATCATTCTAACAATAATTGTATTTATGAAGAAGTTCAGATTTGACTGAACTCAAAGTTTGCCTGCTATTGTGCTTTCCCGTTTATTAACCAGAAATGTACAGGTTAAAACACAGAGAATTATAATTTTTAGTGACAAAATTAAGTAGCACCTAACGGCCAGGGGCATGAGAAACGTACGGGGGACATGAGAGATGCATGCTGGGTTTGGTTGGCAAACCTGAGGGAAGGAAACCACTAGCATGAATTAAATTTAGAAGGTATATTAAAATTGGTGATAAGGAAGTGAAATGGGAGAACGTGGACAAGTTTGATCGGCATCAGGTTACGGACAATCTTCGGACTCTTATAAACATGGTAAGGAAATTTATGTTCTATAAAGTGACGGTAATTTGTGAACATCTGAGAAAATCTTAGCTCCTTCAGAAGGAATCTGATCCATTGTCTTGGGTATGGCGGTGCAGGTTGGGAAGGGAAAAAGGTAGAAAAAGTTTGATTCGAGTATCTGAAGAGGAAAGGCAGTTTTCGAGATTTGGATACATTTGGGTGTTATTAAATTGACTCTAAATAAAGATAATGTAAAGGGATATATTATACTGAGCTGGAGGACATTAAGAATCAGTAGCGTTTTGGTGAAAGTAAACCATGTTACAAATTTAATTAAAATCCGATCATGCAGGATAATGAAATTGAGGTTTAACAGGCTGTACTAGTGACAGACAACGGACAAGAAGAGCAGACCAAAGAAATGAAAGTAACTCCCTGCAATCACAAATGACGTAGAAGAAGAACACTTTTTATTTTTCTATATTACGAATCAGAACACGGAAACAGGATCACTTTTTACGCTGCAAATTTTCTCCTTTTCGTGATAAAGCTGTGTAGTTCAAGCAATACATCTACTGTGCAAGGGACGGGATTGTTCGTTACAGCTAATGCCATTATAATGACTTATTTTATGGCTATAAACTGAAAGAAACGAAGAAAGATGTGCATAACTTTAAATGTATTGTACAGTAGAAAGACTCGGAACCTCAACATTCGATGCCTGCACTGCACTCAGCCAACAAATAACCCAGCCACTTTACAGCACGCACCTGCCTCAGCGAATGATCCCCTGCCAGTTATTTTCCATACCAAAATAAGCGACTTTAGTGCGGATCACACTGTGAATATTTCCTCGTATGAGTTTGCCGTTTACAATGCTAGCTCTTTTACTGTAATTCGAAATTCGTAGATTTCCAAATTATTTATTAGACTATGAATAGAAAATGAGAAAAACCAATAGCAATTTTAAGGGTAAAGATTTATCTTAATTCAAAATATAGGCTGTGAACGTTGTTTGTGAGTTTGTGATAGTAAATCCTATTCATGAACCTCATCGCAGACTCATAAAGTAATTAAGTTCCTTGCTACAAAAAACGTGGAATAATGACCTTATTAGTGATTGTCAATAACTACTTAGTAAAGATGGAATAAGGTCTACTATGTACGGGAATTTTTTAAATTACCGAACTTACCCTCCGTCCACCTGTACTTACCGAAAGATAAATACTTCCACGTTAAAGAATATAATTTCATAATCTTTACAGTGAACAAAAGCTAGGACTATCCCTTTTTAAATCTCCCTGTTATCTAAAATATTATTCTTATGTGTACCATCACAGTCGCCATCGGTAAAAATTAGAACCCTGGCTTATATATAAAAATTTTTAATAAACATATAAGATTACACTAAAATATTTGCATTAGACTGAACACATATTTACTTGCTGAAATAGACGTCAGGCACCCAATTTCTTCTTAAAATATAATCTGTTAAGACGATTTTTTCTTTTATTAGACATGCTTAGTAGCTCCTAAATTAGTGACCCTAACTATATTTACCTCAGACACTGTAAGAAATACGCCGAATCATGTTTTATTTATTAACAGAATTTCTTAATATCGAAACTTTCGATGCACATTTTACCCACACAGCGTGATCTTCAGGTTATCTACTACAGAATTAATGTAGTTAAAATGCTTTTAAAAGAATTAAGAATGATCTAAAACATTATCGAGCAATAAAATAAGTTTCAGGGCTTAATTATTATTCGTTACACAATATTTAACTTAACACTTGTCGGGTGGATTTAAAATAACAGAATGTCTGCATGTAAAATTGAGTCTTACATTAGCACGGCAGAGCTGTAATATTTCTGCTGATATAACGCTCGCTGAATGCAATATTGGCACAATCCAAAAATTTCTATTCGGAATTGATACTGAGATTGAGCTCAAAAACATAACAATGATATATGACAATAATGGTACACTTAAAACCGGCAATAATGTCACACTTATACGCCATTATTGTCGGACGCAATTGCTACATTTTTTAGCACAATCGTAGTATTAATTCCAAATGGGAATTTTTGTGTTGTGGTACTATTGGATTCAGTGAGCGATATAAATATTTTCCATTTATTTGTCAAACCGCTTTCCATATCTCTTTAACTGGCTAAGTAATAAACGAAGTAACAATTAGTAACAAAACTGTCCTACTCGAATTGTTACACAGACAGTCAAGTATTCTTTTAAATTTATGGAAACCTAACATTTGTTATCGTGTGCACAAAAACACGCTCTTTAACTTACAGATCCACTTGAGTACTTTCCTAAACATCGCACCCCATTATCTTTAGGCTACATTTTCAAAATAATAATTTGGTCTGCATATAAAGTAGTTTCTTTTCTAGAGTTTTACTAATTGATATATTTGAGCGTGTATAAATTACCCGAAGCCTGATACGTCAATGACTGATATCAGGCTTAACAGTATGTTCGTTTTAGGATTATCAAACAAAAACGGTCCTCGTGTCGAAGTGTGTCACAAGTTTTGCTGAAACGTACCCATTTCTACGCCTATTCTGACGACATCACCTTCGTCAGATTTGATAAAATAAGATTTTGTTACACTTTTTTTTTTCATTGCAAGTATTTTGAAGTTCGTATATTTTTTAAATTTTGTCCACTTTTTCCATCGTTATCTTTTGGACCTATTTTGTTATTACTGCCCCTTTTTGGACCGTGTTAACTACCACGGTGTAGGTTGTACCTGTACAGTAATTTGTAGTGGTTCGTTGTTTTTCGCGTGACGTTACTTAACCTGTCAGGACCGGGACAGAGGTGTCGGTTCAGGGACTTGTTATAAGTCGGACGTTTCGGGTTTCGAACCTCTATAAAGGAAAGGAATTTTGTGTTCTCTAAAACCTGTTCCCTTCAGTCTCATAATATGCGCACCGCGGCTCTCTCCGGGCGAAAGTGACAGAGGCGTGGCTTTTACTACCCACCTCCTCCTAGCGCCGAAGTGAACACTAAGCAGCGCTATAACTCTACTCCCCTGTATGTGCTGCCTTGCATGTTAAAAGAATAAATTATCTTTTCTTATGTCTGTATATGTGTATATTGCACTAACACTGTATAATCTTTAGAATTACATTTTCGCTTCCTGCCACTACATTGTGTTATTTTCTTGTTGTGGTGTGAAAGAACTACACGAAGTGGACGAAATAAAGAAAGATATACCAAATTCTCTTTCTCCGCCCGTCTATTTTTAGACTTAAATTTTCGGTCCGTAGAAAGTATGCCTCCTCCCACGCAGGACAAAATCTGTCAGAAACAATCGGCCATTTTTTTATGCCTTCAGTGGAAAGAAAATGATGATCAAAGAATTTCTGGGGTTCGAAACCTAGGGTTACTCTGGAACTACAGAACAAACTGATTTATCTTTAAATAGGCTTTACTTAGATAAATATACCTCAAACTTCAAATTGCTGTCACTTTGAAGAAGGTAATACAGTTGAGATGTAGGTTTTCAACGAGTCCACTAAAACATTTGGAGGTGTTTCAGAATCTGTTCAGAATTTCCAAATTTCACCGCGAAAAAGGACCTATAAAAAAGAAAATTGCGCTAATAGTCTCAGATATTCAGTATGAATACTTTCTGTGACTTTGTATTTCACCTTTCATAGCTGCGTTAAATAAGAAAGTTCCACTAAAATAATCACAAGGAAATGAGTCTACGAAGTGTGATCGTGAAGATACTCCACATCCAACGACCATGTTAGAGGTTCGACATATATGCACTAGGAAATGAATGCTGAAAATGTGCAGTACATTATTAGCAGTGTGCCTGTGGTGATGTGCTATTTGTCGATAAGTCATGTAAGAAAACAAATCACTCATTGGAGAAAGTTATTCAATTTTTCTTCCAGAAACGTCAACACGTAACATTAAAAGCCTACATTCTCCTACAGGAATAACAGGTTCACAAAAACGAAGAACAAAACACAACAAACTTCACACTGTGTTCTGATGAACTGCACACTGCGGGCCAGTTATTGTTATTGTTATGAGTAACAACATTTTGTAACAAAAATATAAACTGTTTGACAAAAAATGCTACGTATTTTTTTAAATCAAGTCCAAGCAAGGCTTTAAAACGTTCACGTTTAAGAAATATTGTTATACGTGCTTCAAAATTTGTATTTTCCTGCCAATACCAACCCATTACTACTATTACTACTACTACTACTAGTACTACTACTACTAGTACTACTACTACCAACACCACCACCACCACTACCACTATTACTACTAATACTAGTACTAATACTACCACCACCACCACCAAAACTAAAACCACTACCACCTCTACCACTACTACTATTACTACCACTACTACTAGAACTACTACTACCACCACCACCACTACCGCTACTACTACTACCACTACTACTAGTACTACTACTACTACCACCACTAACACCACTACTACTACCAATACTACTACTACCACTACCACTACCACCACTACTACTACTTCTACCACCACCACCACCACTACTAATACTACTACCACTACTACCACCACTACTAAAATTACTACTAATACTAATACTACTACCACCACCACTACAAGTACTACTACTACTACTATTACTAATACTAATACTAGTAATACTACTACCACCAACACCACAACTACTACCACTACTACAGCTACTACTACTACAACTACCAACAACACCACTACCACCACTATTAATAATATTACTACTACCACTATTATTACTACTACTACTAATAGCACTACTACTACCACCAACACCACTACCACCACTACTAATACTACCACTACTACCGCCACTACTACAGCTACTACTACTACTACTACTACTACCACAACTACAACTACTACTATTCCTACTACTACTACTACCAACACCACCACTACTAATATTACTACTACGACCACTACTACGACCACTACTACCACTACTACTACTACTACTACTACCAACACCACCACTACTACAGCTACTAGTACTACCACTACTAATACTATTACCACTACTACCACTACTACTACTACTACTACTGCTACTATCACCACCGCCACCATCACCACAACCTTCGCTAATAAATTTAATAATAAGAATAATAAAATTATAAAGCATTTGTTAGGGGAAGTGACTTTACCTGCAACATAATTTTTAACCACGAAATAGCTGCAAATTTATGTAGTAATTACCCTACGAACATGTTTTTATTTCAGATATGTAGATATTCGGCGTAAAAGTGATTACAATTGTTGTTATTATTATTATTATCGTCATCATCATCATCATCATCATCATTATCTCCTTTGTACAGGGTATTTATACTTATATTCCTGATACAAACTACGTCCCTACGGAATACAGTGTTGCAGCTATTTTGTTGTTACTATTCATGGTGCTTATATCGTTAGTTTCAGTGTTGAATCTATTGTGCTTTTACATTAGTACTTTCCGAAGTGTGTGTGCAGTGACCAATATGGCTGTTGTCTGGAGTTCCTTGACTTCATGTTTCCCTGGTATGTTGCTCACGTATTTTCTAAATGACTTTGAAGTAGTCCCAGTCGCCCGTAGTATTACTGGTATCATCTTTGTTTTTACATTCCACATGCGCTGTATTTATATTTAAGATCTTTATACTTTAGAATCTTCTCGGCTTCCTTTTTAATCACATTTCTGTCTCCTGAGATTGCAACATCTGTTAACATACATGTTCCCTTTTCATTATCACGGATTATAAAGTCTGGTTTGTTGTTGGGAATAGTTCTGTCAGTTTGTACTAATTGATTCCACAATATGGTTATATTATTATTATTATTATTATTATCATTATATTCTACTACTAATACTACTATCTTCCGCATAGAATATTTAAGATGCAGTTACAAAAAAGATAATTTTAATAGAATTACCAATTTAATATGTTCAGTACAACCGTCTTGCGTCACTGCCTCAAGCATACGTGACAAAAATCAGTGATGTGATTTTGTATGGATAAGAAATATTTCCTTGACAATAGCAAGGCTTCTCAGTGACTAATCGGTACCTGAAGTTTCCAGATAATATATTGGTCTGATTTTTAATGGTCAAACTATCCAAGAATAATGTTTCGTGAACGCTTCAACACGTAAAGACGAGAATACTACGTTGCTCGAAACATAGGGTATCACTTAGTGACGCAAGATCTTACTCTCAGGAGAAATGATATATCGACTGCAATTTTGTCTTTTTCTACTACATAGTTAGTAGGTGAAAAACATCTTCAAAGGTGGAGTTTTGTTATTACCTTTAATAAGAAATTAATATTGTATTGAAACGTGAGTTCTCTTCAAATTTACTGTATCAGAAGTAATCTTCCTTCAGTCACCGCAAGGCACAGACAACCTATTTCACATTTCATTCTTGAATATCATCACATAAATCGTAAGTTACTTTAAGGTGATTACTGATTTGTGAGCTTGATGGAAGGCATCACGATGTTCTAAGAATGAACTAACATTAATTAATATACGTCAGCACAACTATTTTGTTATACAAGGCTACATGTTCCGACTTTATAAACGGTCATCATCAGGCCTTCTAACAGACTGAGTCAACAGATGTTGTGTAAAATTTGGGATCCCAATATGTGTACGTCAATAAAACACATAAAATAAGGCACGTAGTTTATTGATGTAAACATATTGGGATCCCAACATGTACACAACATCTGTTGACTCAATCTGTTAGAAGGCCTGAAGATGACAGTTTAAAAGGTCGAAACATGTAGCCTTGTATAATAAAATAGTTATGCTGACGTATATTAATTAATGATTTGTGAGACATGGTACTGAGTAGTTTGGTAGGACTCTCCATAGTTTCTGAAACAACAGCTGCCTATATTTTATGGGTTAAATACAGTTCATGTTCACAGTAAGATTACCTCAAATTTTGGGAAAATTATATGTCGTGTCATAAAGTTGACTCTTTTTCCTTGGTGATGTTTCGTATAAGAAGGAGGATGTGATTGTGTCTAGTGTACATTATAACAGGGATGCACAAATTTTCTAAAAATAAAAGGAGCCATCTCAGAAATCTAGGGGCTAGAATGGAGACATGGAGGACGCTTCGTAGTGGGGATCCAAATATTACGAAACACTGTATCAAATTTAGCTGCCAAGCCGACCTCCTTCCTGGGATTTGTGCAATCGTGCATGCAAAGGGCACGATACAAAAGACGTATAAAGATGTAGGTTGTAGAGCTTCAATTTTTGAGCATTTATAAAAGTGAAATAGGGGACCGCGGCAGCACAGTGGTTAAGGTGCTGTGCTACAATTCGGGAGGTCGCTGGTTCGATCCCAGTTAGTGTCAGTGGATTTTTCATTGACATAAAATTCTTCCGATCGCACTATGGCCCTGGGATCGAATCAGCCTCTAACAGAAATGAGTACCAGGAGTATTTCCTGGGGGTAAAGGCGGCCGGTGCGTAAGGCTGACAACCTGCCACCATCCTGTGCCGTTGTCACGAAATCTGGGAACCATAACTTCTTGGAACCCTCTGGGCCCCTCCGGGCCTGTAACGGGACTGCTTTAACTTTTAAAAGTGAAATATGAAAACTTACGGAATTGGTTACCTCTTAATATGTTAAAGCAATACAAAAATAAATTTTTACTTTATTCATCTCTCAAGTACCTACAGTTTCTAGAATGCGTCTGGGCAAGCGTGGACTTATGAGGCAATGTGGGCCGCTCTTCACGTCAAGTCGTGCCGACAAGTCATGCATAATAACGACTTGCGACGCCATTGTCTGGAATACTTGTTTTAGTTAAAGTCGGTTAAAGACGGTTCTTGGAAGAAAAATAAAACTGTGGAAGGGCTGTCCACACTTAGATTATTAGTGCCTTTTTCAGTCACTTTGTGCAAACGCCTGAAAATGTGCTATGCCTAACTCAGTTCTTACCCCATTAGTTTTAAATGACTTTTTTGAAATTGATGTGCGAAAAAGTAAATAAAATTTTGCTTAACTTCTGAAGTATTAAATTATATTTTAATTTTAATTTATACAAAAAAAGACACGTTGTGTCTTTGTTACAAATAATAACTTGTAAATACTTTGTAGGAAATTAATAGCTGTATGTTATTACAACCACATTTGGCTTGTAATTGTACTTTGTTGGTAAGATGCAGAAATTCTAATGTCAAGACATGTGGTACGTACTGTGATTATTGAGTTTTAAAGGATTAATAAAACAAGAATTAATGATGATAAACAAAGGTTGTGTGCAATTAAGTAAGAGAACTTCACGCTCCATTTAATGAAGCTGTGTGTAAAAAACTGCCCTAGGTTATATTTTTTCAGCGTCTGGACGCCGGATAACGACGTAGCAAGTGGCGTCAACGTGACTTGAACTGGCGTAGCGTAAGGAGCGTTAATAACAACGAAGAGGAAAGCGATGGCGGTCCGTAGAGACATAGGCTCTGCTTCTACAATGACAGTGAAGTATGGAAGTGCAGCAGGCATCCATATTATAAGAACACAGATACTAGCTGCACAAGAAACCAACACCCCTCTGCCCCCCCTCCCACTGCCGCAAAATAAATACCACAGCCAGTGTCATGCGTCTTGTATTAGAGGAACGTCTCTTGTAGGCCTCAAATGTTATTATCGGAAAAAGAATTTCCTGTTTCTACGATCACAACAAAGAAGAAGGACAGGGTGAGGCATGTAGCCGCAGGAACATGGCAGAGAAACATAAGGAGTATTGGTTGGAAAACCTGAAAGAAAGAAGGAGACCACTTGGAAGACCTCGAAGTTCATGGGGGAATTTATTGGAACGGACTTAGGAAACTAGGATGGAAGGTAGTGGACTGGATTAATCTGGCTGCTGATAGGGAGAAGTGACGGGATGTTGTAAAAACGGCCATGAATCATTGGGTTCCCTAAAATGGGGGAAAGTTTGCGATTGGTTAAGAACTTGTTATATTATCGAGAAAGACCCTCTCCCAGACAGTTTTATTAATACATTCTGCTCAGAAAATTCAACTTTCCACACTCGATATTAATTTCCATACCTTATTCTTGTAATACGGAACAATTTAAAAAGACAGTTTTGTATCAGTTTGTTATCGTACTTAATCCGCTTTTGTCCTAAAAAAAATGACGAATGTTTGCTATCCGCAAATAATGGATATGGTATATATATATATATATATATATATCTGACAACTTCAACCTGACATGACCCGGAACCAAAGACGTAATGGTAGCTTTATCTCTTCCAAACAGCTGTAATTCTACCCTAGATATAGACCTACCATGTGTGTCTTCCTACAGCACAACAGAAAAAAATATTAGTAGAAATGTACATTTTAGAAAAGTATGAATATTTGGGTTTACATCGATTTCCTTGTAATATGATAAAGAAATAAAAGCAATATAAGGAACAAAGCAAAAAAGTTTTCCCTGAGTGATCGCAAGGCACAAAACAACGTAACAAAATCCAATGAAGGTATTAGCAAACTAGGAACATGGATTCGGACTGTCAGCACGACAAATCATATACTGAATAATGATTTGCAAATGAAACGTGAAAACTTAGGAGTTGAAATCATCTGTCTGTACAAATCCACAGGGAGGTAATATAAGCAACGTTGGATGAAATATTGGAGAATTCTAAGGAAAATGATGCTGACGGTGATGAAATTTTCCTTCATTGTAAGTGCATTTAGTTTTGTTATTTTGCTTGCATTCGACTCCATGTTTTGAATTCCCTGGACCCTCTTGTCTCTGAAGCAATCATAAGAACGCACAATCACTTTTCTTCCGAGTCAGGAATATGATAATGAGAAAAAGGCCGAAAGCAAATAAGGAATAACGACTGCTAAAATTAAATCAAGAGGGGACCACAAAACAAACATGGGAAAACTACAAAAGGAATGCATTGGATTAAGTAAATACCGAAACATCCTTTACTAGATTTGTGTCCCAGAAAGAAATATATTTGCTCCGTTGACAGAATAACAAAAGAGATAAAATGAAGACTCTATGGGACAAACTTATAAGGTGGAAATTTTAGATATTATTAAAAAACGTCAATACAGGTGGTCAAGGAATGGTACAAATCCTTCTCAGAAAGACAGTGATGGTGTTAAAGAAAGAGGACTGCGTTTTGAGGAGGCCTTGCATCTCTTCAGCTTCGAGTAATTGTTATTAATTTTGGATGTATTTTTCCAAGTTTCTATAAAAGTACTACAGTAGCAGGGGCCCTGCATTAAAATAATCCCGTACGTAAGGAGTCCAACAAAGTGTTAAATTTGATTATTACACGAGGCAGTTTAACGGTGGAACGTACCTGCTTTATGTATTCTCTCAGAAAAATAACAACGATAAAGAAGGGGACGATTAAAAAGAATAAGGAAAACATGATGATGGTAATGATAATAAACCTATAATAATAATAATAATAATAATACTTTTGGGCATCGTTTATTAGTTATATAAGAAAATTTCCATTACCGATAGAAAATTTTAATTGTCTATAAACAACATTTCCCTTAAAAAAGGATTTCACTTATACTGAAAAAACTTAGTGTTACTTATTTAGAAATTTAACATTCTTTAGCAAGACACCTTTTTAAAATAATGAAAGACAAGACATACAGATATGCATAGCAGCCTAAAAGTTGTATGACATTTTTAAAGAGAGACGAGAATGATGAAGACACTTTTAATTTGGCCTGCATCTTTTCAGTGTTAAGCGCACAGACAACCAATTTTAAATAATTTAATAATAAATACATGCAAATTTCCGTTAGAGCACACTAAATATTTGAAATAAATTTCTGCCTTTCAAAATGCATATACGAGAATGTTTCTTTGAACAAACTCTTTGAGTGTCCTTAGAGTGACAGATTGCAGATGATGTCTTGTAGTTAATGGAATGCCTGTAATGCAGTTTATTCCATTACTTCACACCAAAAAAAACAAATTCCATACACGTCTGACCAATTTACACCCAGTACTGCAGGCAGCTGGGCAGCGATAGACGCCACGGTAATCTCTCACTATTCGTTTTCTTTAATTTTTGTGCATCATCGTCTCGCTGTGTTTCCATCGAAATTATTCGTATATTCAGACTGACAACAAGAAGAATACTATACATTCTTTTTGTTCACCCAAACTTTATCGGCCGATATTTATTGCATCATCACACATTTTTTCAGTGTACGTAAAAAGAAACTGCATCAGGCAGAGTTCTCTGCTTTACAATCAGCGGATACCAAAATCAACATTGAAATTATTACTCCAAGTAACTAAATAACATTGAAATAAGAGAAAAGTTAAAAACTGGTTACAGTAAAACGTGTGCGCTGAGTCCTTTTTCCCATATATTTGCATTGCTCAGACTGCCCTCAGACCAAACAAGGTCCATCTTGTGGTGTGCAGTGGATAAAACGCATGACTAGCTTTCACTGGTAGAGCCACACACATAAAAAATGGCGATATAATATGGCGCATGCGCCTTGCATGCTGGGTAACTAAGGCTACACACACACACACACACACACTCACACACTCGAGAGTGTGTAATACTTATTGCTTTCCCACGGCAGCTCTTGTATCGCGGACGCACCAGAATGCTACGTTTATACGTTCATTGCGTGTCTTGTTTATGTAAATAAATACTACATGAATGTGCCTTAAGATTTTCAGTCGCTTTTGAGTAGAAGCAACTGCTTTGGTCGACATTTGGCAATTATATGGTGGATTTTAAAGTGTTAGAAGATGAAGTGCATTTTAACCATCTAAAAGATGTCGAGTATTTAGAAGCTGAAACTGAGAAGTGGATTTCTATTGAGGAAGGTTAGTTCAAACTGTATGAAGAAGCGACTGTGGGAATGGGTTCTGTTCATGTCACTAGTGCGTCCGTTTCTTGAATATGGGGCTCTGTACTGGGACCCGTACAGGGAAGGTCAGATAAACGCGTTAGACCGTGTGCAAAAGTAAGCGGCTAATTTTGCAAATCATACGAACGATTCGGGATGGGAAAACTTGGTGTATCGTAGCAAGATAGCTGACATATGAGCACTTTTCAAAGCATAACTGGAGAACGGGCATGGAAATCTACAGAGAACAGGTTAAAAGGTCCATGCTACCTGAGCAGGGTTGAACATGATCGTAAATTTAGGACCGGGAAACAAAGAACAGATATTGGTAAATACTCTTTGTAAACAGGACAATAAAATTTTGGAATCAACTGCCTGCAGAGGGACTAGTGACTGTGTCCTGTAAAACACATATTTTTAGAAAGACGGTTAGTGAGGAGAAGCGAAGGGTTATTGAAGCTTGGAGACGAAAAGTCCAAATGCAGAGACAAAAATGGGGAGTGAAGTGTACTGAAGTAAGGTGATGTGAAGTGAAGGGAAGTAAAGTGAAGTGATGATCTTGGATAAAATGTGTGTATTATAATGTATTTATATTTTTGTAGCTGTATGTAGGTTATGTGCAGTACGTTGTGTCATTAATATTTATTTCTGTTGGTTACTTTATAATTACTCGACTTGTGTATTTGATATTCTTTTTATGTTTGTATTCTTGTTTTTTTATATTTGTTTCATATTTTGTGTATTCTGTGTATGTTTATTGTTTCTCTTTGTGTATATAGGTGTCTCTGTCCTGTTTTGTGCAAGTTTACCGATCACTGCCACCAGATGGAAACCCAACTGCAATAAATAAGTATTATACCATATCTAATCATAACAGCATGTAAGGCACATTAAATATGCAGAGGGACAAGCGTTAGGACAGACTGCAGAATGGTCGCCTTTGTATTACAGTACTGAAAGGCAAATTCGACCAGTTTGAGTCCCCTGGTTTGATCATCTAACAAGCGGTAACTCTTGGACACAAACGACTGGCTTATCCTGAACCTATTTGCCATAGCTGTGCAATGATAGTGGTATAATAGCCTGAATATTCGAAGACCTGCGCTTGATTGCTGCCGCAAATGCTTAATGATACACATCGAGAAGGTATGAGATCGTGGCAACGAGGTAGCAAATGACGGTTTACTTTCGAAAATTTTCGCAAAGGATAAAACTTGGTTTCTCTGTTCTGAAGCCAATCAAAGCAGCAATAGACGTTAAGGCGCTAGACAGAATTTGTTAAGAAGAAGAAATTAAAGAGTATGGCTTTAGCAGCATTATCATAGCTACATTCTGCTGAGATGACAAGCCTGTTTTTCATTATTACTCATAACTTAGCACGAGAGAATTGAATTCCAAAAGCTATCTTTCAACACAAAGAATTCTGATGGCATGCTTTTCTTGAGATCGTCCCAGAAGGAAAATTTCAGACCTGCTGTTTCTCCATGACAACGGCAGGATATACAGGAGTGCGCAAACCGCTGAAACCATGAAAGTTATTCCTGCACAAAACATAGAGCACTTGTTCACCCGTTGATTCTTCACATTGCAGCTTGAAATGACACAGTCATGCTGATGGCCAGGCACTGAAGAATGCCGTATCTTGGTGGTTGCATAACAAGGAAAGAAGTTCTTAGACCGGAAAAACATTCTCATCTTTAACTTTGGAATAAGGCAGCTGAAAAGGATGGAGACTGATTTGGAAAGTAACTGTAACTTCAGCAATGTTGTCGTGAAATTATTTTTAATATAATTTATAAATAGCATAGAAAATAAAGATGTAAGTAATCTCTTTCTCCCTAACTTTCGCACAATATTGCCATTTATTTTTTATATTTTTCTGACCGTGCATCTTAGTATAATCTTAGTAATTAACCAACTGAATGCACAAATTCTTCTTTTATAATAAGTTTATTATATGCTTCTACATGTTTCGACCCCTATGTTCTCATCATCAGGAGGTCAAAATTGTATTATACAGCAGCTGCTATCATCACACCTATAGGTGGCCGTCTCGTGCACAGGTCGAGAGAGTCCTCTCTCAACCTATGCACGGGACGGCCACCTTCAGTTGTGATGATACCAGCTGATATATAATACAATTTTGACCTTCTGATGATGAGAACATAGGGCTCGAAACATGTAGAAGCATATAATAAATTTATTATAAAACAAGAATTTGTGCATTAAGTTGCTTAATTACTAAGATTGCCATTTATGTCGGAAAATACAATGGTTTATGGTAAAAAGAATGTGGTAATTTTATCTTCAGTTCTGCGACATGAATTCGCCCATAGTCGAAATTTTAAGAGGATTCAAGAGCTCTGCACTGCATGAACTGAATATCCTGCGATCCTACGAAAACCGCACAACTTTAGGCATCCAGCATCTTCTTCACAGTATAATATATAGCAATGAATATTAAAAAATTACTTAAAATTTTATAGCACAAAAAGCAGACGTGATGAATTTAGATAACATTTGTTGCATTATTTTCAAGTCACTGAGTGGTTTCTTGCTCTATAATATTCTTCCAGATGCTTGAGTTATCCTTCTTAATATACATTTCTTACTGCTCTAATGCCAAGTTACATAACACAGCCAATTTAAATTTGTAAATTAAAATTAGGAAACCACATACACACGTCATTCTTATTTTATTTTCATTATCGACAGATTACACTCTGTAGGACACCTCTGGACGAGTGATCAGCCCGAAGCCAGACACCCTTCATGACAAATCAAACAGAATACGGTTATCCAAAAAAACGGAAGATTTATTTTCGCAGTAAAGCTCAGTTCCTTTGCCACCTTGTTAACATGGACAGAGGAATTAAGATATTTTAAACCGCATGAGTGACAACATCTGGGTAATTAACCATGCTTTTTGATATGTGTTCAAGTAATGTAGTGTCTAAGTGGTAGAATGGTTTGTGAATTGCAAGAGATGTGGAAGGAAGCAACGTCGGACTATGTACCCGTATCTCCCCATTGGGGAATGAGCCAAAGCGGACAGACAGAAAAGCCGTCGTCTGAGGTGATTTTCGAAACCTGTGATTTCCCAACACGAAGCAACGTCATTAATTATTTATCTTGACATTCTTTTAAAATAAAACGGTTAAGTGGGAAAGTCAAAGTTGTTTGCCGGATTAATTGTTTCAGTTCAGTGGTAATTACGTGTATTATCTTCTGCAATACTACGAAAATCTGCACTTTGTGCTCAATTCATTTAAGTGTTTCGTATTTTCGTAACCAAAAACCTATTTTTTAAGCATTATTAACCGACTTTGCTTTATAAGGGAGACGGAGCGTGTTCTCTGTGAGATGGGAAATTAAGAGTTATAAATAATTTAGATAAACGTCGATATTAAAGTGCCATTGATCCTGTAATGACTACAGGATCTTTATCGTTGGATGAAAAGTAAACAGTAGAAACATTTATGTATGGAAATAAACTGGAATGGATACATCAAAGGGTGAAGTTACAGTGCGTTGTGAATTATTTTATGGAAACATCTTGTAATTGCAAGCGAAAAATACTTATTTTGCTGAACTTGTGTTTTGTCGGAAAATCTAAGTGAGTACTTTCGAGAGAAATGCAAGGCAATACACACTTGAAGTTATCTTCCTTTACTGCTTACTGTAAGCACTGCAGTGGCCGAAAATAAAAAAAAATAGTTGCCTGAAGAATAAGGATACTTGATATGACATTTTTAGAACTCTCCTTTTGCCACCCCCAAACACAGCACAAATTATAATTCTAAAAACAATTGCTTCTGTAATTTATTGTTTAAAGTTTGGCGAATAAAATAATTACTAATTGTGTACTCTGCCATATAGTATGCAGAATTTACAAGGCCTTTTTCGTTTCAGACCACTTTACGATTTTGCCACGTACACGTACGTATGATTTATATAAGCTAAACTAGGATTTCGGCCCTTCTTGTTACGATTTACGAAAAAATTAATCACTCTCAGTCGCATTATATAGCGAAATATTGAGACAGATTTTCTTCCAAATTGGACAATAAATGTTATAATTACAAATAAAGAATTTGTTTTTGGTCCTCATTAAAGTGTATTTTACGAAACTCACATTCACCAATAAGTATTCATTGACAAATCTTGTAGCGAATTTCATCCGTATTGGGCGGAAAGAAAGGAAAATATGTTAAAATTGTATTTATGACATTCAATAAAGTATGAATCAGGACACTGATTTCTTAAAAACTACGTGGTAGGAAATGGAGATTCTTTATACCGAATTCAACTAAAACATATCAAAAGATATGGAAATTACGGACACAATTCCATTTGTATGCTTATGTAAAGCGTGGCTCTCACGGAGCCGATTTTCACAAAACTCACGTTAGCTTGACAACTTCTTGTAAAAATAAACCCCACTGAATTTGTTAAAAGTTTAAACAAAATGTTCGTCTCCGCTAGTAGGTCACCGCCACAGACAGGCAAATATATACACAGGCTGAAGTGGTATTTAGGCAGCGTGTCGATTTGAAGTTACAAAAGCTCGTGAAACTCCTTAAATTTTGTTTTATTTTGTCGACAATCAAACAAACCTTAGAGAGTTACTCTAATTTAACTGCTGGTCTAAGAAGTGAAGACGGTAACGTAAGTTATTTGAGAGCGAGCTCTGCTTGGACTGGTGTTTGGGCTGAGAGTGACATTTATTTTAACTATTGTAAATATGGAGGAAATTTACAATACGTACCTATTACAATGAATGATGTCATTACTGAGAGATGACGAGTGATTCTTTGACTCTAAAATTAGAATAAATTTGAACTTATAATTCAATTAATAAATTTTGATTTAATTGCAAGTTATACATTATAGTCGTGTTTTTTAATGTATACTTGGTTGATCTAGGTGTAAGTGAGAGGATAATATTAAGATGGATCTTATGGAAATGGCATGTGGGGGGGATGGACTGGATCGATCTGGCTTAGGATAGGGACAGTTGACGGGCACTTGTGAATGCGGCTTGTTCTCGTATTTCAAGAGACTTCAGCAAAGTAAAGTTTAAGAAATGTGATATGGGAAAGAAAATGAGTTACAGTTTACTGAGGAGAAAGTCTTGATTACTTTACTGTAATTTTTATAAGAAATAAATTCTTGTTAAATCATTTCTAAGGAGCATAATGCAGGACAGATCACATAAAGATAAGCGGTAAGTCCTTTCCAGTACAATCTCGAAACTGTGGAACAACCCTACGCAAAAAATTTCAATAATGAAGAATTAAGAGCACATTTAATACAGAGAATGCCTGCTACCATTTGGCCCAGAATCTTTTGGCTTCTAGTTTGCTATGTAAAACGTAAAGATTAAAGTACGTAAATGTTATTTTGCTTGTTATTTTATGCACGGGTTTGAGGGAGAGGAGAATGTGAAACTTGCTCTTTTACTTTAACAGGAGAACATAAGCTGTGGTTTTTTGAAAATAAAAAGCTTAGGAAGATATTTGGGCATAAGAGGATGAGGAAACAACAGGACTGGATGAGACAGCAATAGGAGAAGCTTCGTAACGTGTGCTCTTCACCAAGTATTCCTGCGTTTAATTCAAGAAGAAAGAATTTTTTCGGGGAATGAGGCACATATAGAGTGAGGAAAGTTGCATACAATGTTTAGCGGGAAGACGAGAAGAGGCCACTCGGGTGAACGAGGCGGAGATGGAAGAATATTAACAGTACATCTAAGGTAAAGGATAAAGCTTGTGAACTGGATTGATCTGGTTCAGGATAGGAAAACGTGGCCCTTGGTTTTGGGAACGGTAATGAAACTTCTGGTTTCGTAAAATGTGGGCAATTTCTTGGCTAGCTAAGCAAATGTTAGCTTCTAAGGCAGGATTCTGCTCTGTACATTTCTGTAATTGGCCCTTGGAGTTTAATTAAAATCGAAGCATAGAATTCCGTTCCGTTACTTCCTCCTTCTCTATACAAACCCAAAAAGTGATAGCAACGTTAAATAACATTCTGACGCGTAATTTTTTCCTCACATACTTGAAGGTTGCTAAGTCTTAGTGACAGTAAACGGAGCAGACTACGCAGAGCCCAGTACTTTCGCAGATACATCTTCTCTGGATCATTTGAAGTGAAATTTAAATTAAGTTACACTCTGCTATCATCCAACAGTCTCAACAATACTAATAATTGTCCAACGAGATGCAACACAAAACAGTCTACTGATTATTCTACAAGTTCACTCTTCATGTTTCGGGTGTCAACCACACCCATCTCCCTTCAACGTGGCTAAGCTAGCTTGGCTACATTGGAAGGAGATAACGCACAAAAAATATGACCAGTACCGGAGGCTGTAGTTACAGTTTTGTATACCCCTGATGATGGGTGTTGTTGACACCCAAAAGATGTAGAGTGAACTTGCAGAATAATAAATAGACAGCTTTGTGTTGCATCTCGTTGGACAATTATTAATGTAGATCAGAGATGCACGGAACCGTAAACATAAAAAGTGATCAACAAGTTTATTTTTCTATGTTCTGGAAATGTGGGAGCGCAGTTGTTCTTAAGTCAGTTACGTGACTGCACTAGAAGAAAATTAATTTCCAGTGTGTGAAAAGTAAGAGGTTATTCAACTTTTAATTTTTAACTCATCTGTAAAAGCAAGTGAATTTTGTGCTTGAACAATAACTCCTCACGTTCCGTCGAATGCTCAGCACTCCTGTTGCGCAATCGGGAATCCCCCGGTTCATATCTCAGTCCTTAAATTAAATAGCCAGCTTGGGCTAATATATCTGTCAACACAATACTTCAATTGAGGCCGTGAGAGCTTTCTTTTACATCCTATAAAATTAATTATTCATTCACTAATTACCCTACAATAAGACTTTCACAATCTCACAAATTGAAGCGTCATTACATTAAAAGACAACTACATAAACAAATAGAAGTAAAGATGCAGTGAATGTGTTACAGTCTATTAAATGTAAAGACAGAATTGTCTTTATACAGAAGCAGTGAGCCGAGACATAAGAGAAGAGCGAATATAAAGCTTCACGAAATTCAAGGAAGTGCACTAGATGGAACGGGTGACTAACTTCACGCTCCAGTTGCCTTACTTGTATCGAAAGCGTCATTCAGTGTAGGATAATGTGACAGTCTTTACCGGGTATCGAAATCCGGTCATCGATTCCATAGCCAGTTTCCTTATTTAGTGAAATAACGTAACTGCTTACTGAAAATCAATTCGTAATTTCAAGAAATGAATTGGACCTATGTCAATTAATTTGTAAAATTATAAAGAAATTTGCAATTTGCTATAGTTGTAATCTACGTGACTGAAAAAAACGCCGACGACGAGAACAAGATACAAAAGTCCGCTTGACGCCCTCAAGGTTAAAAACATTAAAAGTGAAAGAATTCCACGCGACAGAGGTGTAATACACCTTGGATCTGACTAGTGTGAAATATAGCACCAGAACGCTGTGCAGTGGGGAAAAGGAGAAAGTCTCAGTTCGAATTAACGCCAACAGCCCTATAATCTGAGAGAAAATGTTATCTACGTGGTAGTAAAAATGAAGCTTCGTGTCTGTAAACACACCCAGACTCTTTATGCAGTCCGAGCATATGACTGAAGATTCGCACAGTTTGTAATAATAAACAAGTGAGCTTATTTTTCTACCAAACGAAATTACTGTGGTTTTGTTGACTTTTAGTTGCATGTAAATGGAAATGCACCACACTCGAACACTGTTTTTATCAGACTTCAATAACCAACTGCCATGGAGGAATTTATATCTCGATATATTTTGACGTTGTATGCCAAGAGAAGGCAATTTGTATATTTAACCACATTCGGCAAGACGTTTATGAAAATTATTAAAAGAAGTGGTCGTTGTGGCAAACCTGATAACACCTTATACGGCGTCGAAATTGCGCCACGGTGACGAACAAGGGATAATCTGTTGGTCAGCTAACTGTGGAAACAGGTGACTTAACCTTTTGGCGCCGGAATTATTTTTTTAAATTGTAGCACACCCTGTATATAAAATGTGAATAAAATGTGAATAATACAGGAACCAAATACATTATAATTATGAAACAAACTGCATTTTGAAGAGAAAAAAACGGAGAATATATACCATGTTTAAAATATTCAGTATCTATATTTGTTGAATAAATATATAAAATGCAACTTTAGAGGTTAGCGGTGCG
>Ga0136643_10000744_pt1 | contig 37072 bp, 28 predicted proteins | sample TergutLab28metaG_FD_96883 | JGI IMG/M metagenome (GOLD analysis project Ga0136643, IMG submission 96883) | Labiotermes labralis P1 segment gut microbial communities from Petit-Saut dam, French Guiana - Lab288 P1 (version 3) (version 3) | ecosystem: Host-associated > Arthropoda: Insects >...
CAACTTTGCCACATCATATCTCCTCTTATTTTTCCCAGATGTATTCTCTTTGCTTTTTTTTTATTCTAAATTTTGCCAAAATCAAATGATAGTCACTCCCAATATCTGCTCCTCATTTTTTTCTCACATCTTCTAGACATTTTCTAAACTGATGACTTACAGTTATATGATGTATTTGATTCTCTCTCACATGGTCTGAAGATACCCAGGTAACTTTATGACACTTTTAATGAGGGAATACTGTGCCCCATATAACTTTGCCCAGACCATGTCTCCCATAATTTGTTATAGTCCTTCATTTTTTGCCCCAGCCTTAGCCTTCATGTCCCCCATAACAACAATAATGTCTCTTGTATTGATCTTCATTATTTTATTCAAACATTGATAAAATTCTATCTTACTCTCTATTTCAGAATTCTCTGTAGGCACATAACATTGTAGAATGCTAATATTTTGAACTTTTACTTTTGAATGTGCATTTATAATTCTTTCTCAAATAGAATGCCATTCTATTACACTGTTTTTTACCTTTTTACTTAGCAATATTCCTACTCCATTTCTATGATCTTCATCTTCATCACTTCCAGTGTACAAGAAAATTCTTTCATCTTGCTCACACCCAAGATGTCCAACATATATTTTTCCATCTGATATTCAGCCTTTCGTAATTTCCGTCTTTCAAATAATGTTCTCATATTCCATGTACCAATAATCGTATTCCTTTTTAGTGCAAGTGGTTGTTTCTAGAACCGTTTGGCATTGCTTCACTTTGATTTCTGTAATCAGAAAATTTTTGAGAATGTGGGGGATTGGCCCTCCTTCCCAGATGGATGGCTGTGTTTCCAGCCATAAGGCCTTTCAACTTGCCAGAGTTTTCTGTCAGGGTTCTCTCCGTTAGCCCTTGAAGATTCCTCTTCACCAGAAAGATAGCAGGTGTTGTGTTTATTTACTGGTGGCATGACTCACCACATCACATTATTTTAATGGGTTACGTGTTGCATTTACTTGCCCTAGGCCAACCATCTCTCAGTTTACCACAGCATGATAATACTGCTTCCCTGGTTTGGGCTGCTTATTTGGGTTTTCCCTGATTTGCAGCCAACCCACTAGTGTGGGTTGTTTGTGCCATCCACCACCTGTGACATGCCGTGTAGCTGAGGCTTGCCCAGGGAAATTATGCATGGTGTCACATGATATTTGTGGGATTTTAGTACAAAATTTGCTTTATATCACCCTTCTGGCACCAAGAATTTTGAGGTTACTCCTCATTTTTTTTTAATTTTTGCACCTTTCTCTTAACATATACTGTATGTCAGATTTGAGTAATAGAAGCAAACCTGAATTATTGACCAAATCTGTTCTTGGTAAGCCTGGCTGAAACTGCTTTCTTGGCTCATTCAGTTTACTGGAAAAATAAAGCATAATATTCTGCATGCCTTATATTGCAAAGTATTGGACATGATTGATTAATAACTAGCCACAGACTCATATTATGATAGGCTGATGTACTATTTGTGTATTACTCCATGGCCTCCTTCATCAGTTGTTTCTTTATTCTTAGAGAAAACCAGGTTTTAATTTCATCCATTATGGGGCTGCCATCTTGTTAAGTTGTGTTTTATTGTGTGCTTGTTACTCAATTCTTTCTTAAGTATGAATGCATACCACAATGAGGTCACAGTCAATATTTAACTTTTTCTTCTAACTCAGTGCATTCCTCATAAAATAACACACCAACTGGGGTGTTACTTAGTCACTTGAAAGTTGTGTAACACACTAGATACTCATTACTGGACTAGTAATAAATTACCTCCTATGCAGAGCACAGTGATACCTAATAGAGGGACAAGTTCCATAATGGGTCAAGAACAAGATTACATGTTCATATGCAGTGACAAAACCTACAGAGTACCAAGCATATAAAATTTTAACCACATTTTACAAGATCTCACATTTTTTAATGTAGCTGCAGAAATCACTATGATGTAATATATATTACTATTGTAATGTATTACATGTTGTTATACCAGGCATGTAGAATTTTAAACACATTTTATGAGATCATACAATTCTGAATTTAGCTGCAGACATCTTTACAATATAATATGGATTATTATTGTCATGTAGTGTACTTTATTTAGTTTTAAATACTGGTGTATAGACTCTCTGAAGATGGCAGAGTTCTGCCAAAATGTGTACAAGTAAGCAAGGAACTTTATTGTTATGTGTATTAGATTTGCATATGTTGGTTTTATAAATGAGAAAGAAGCATACCAATTCAGATCTGGAGGTGTAGGAGGCCTACCCTGTGACTTATGAGCTGGTCACCAAGTAGCTCGTCCAATGCTGTCATTGAGAAATATACTGTATGTGCTGTGGCATTGTTTTGAATGCAGTAATTAAGTTTTATTTGTTTTTTTTTTTATTTTAAGAATGTTTTGGAATTGATTGGATGTTGCTATTGGAATTTATTTTTTTTATCGGTAAGTATTAACTTTTTGATTTTGTGCACATTCACTGTCTACCAGACCTTGACTTTAAATCACACAGGGGAACTGCATGACCTAACAGGGGAATTTTGAACACCACTGTCTGTTATTTTGGCTGTTTATGCTTTTATGTAATGTAAAACTTACCACATTAAAAGTACATATGTTTTCATTCTTGCTTTTTGTGCCTCACTGAACCTGTCATTAAAACTTTTTTCACTATTCTGTATATGGTTGTTCTACATGGCTCTGTTAACACAGAATATTTTTTACAGTAATTTTGTAAACATTCTTTCTGTGGCCTATACACTGCAAAGATGTTACAAACGAACTTTTTTTTTTACCTAAATACTGTACATTTTACAAGTGCACTAAGACCATGGTAAATCTTGTTCTCTGTATAACTGACTTTTTCTGGCTGTTGCTGATCTAGGATGTGAATAGTTTTTAGGATGCAGGACAGGTGGCAGTACATACTTGTTACTAAAATAAAAGCTTTGTAGTTATTATTGTGTTTGCCTTAAAGTGAAAGTATAGAACATGCAGCTCTCCTACTTGTTTCAGAACCAGATTTTCCCTACATGGAAGCACTGGCCCCATTTCAGCCTCTTGCAATGAAAGCAGTACACTGTCCTATCGACACAAGTCTCAATTTCACACAGGCTAACAAACTGATAAGGGATCTCAGGCCTGGCACACTGGTTCTGCCGGAATCTTACACCCTACCACCTGTAACAGCACCTCATCGAATTGACCTGGTAGTAGAAACCGACCGACCTACCATATCATTCAAACGAGATGAAGTTCTCACACTGCCTCTTAAGAGAAAGCAAGGAAGAGTTGAAATGAGTCCAGAATTGGCTGAGTTTCTACTACCTAGTGAAGTGCGGACTGGAGTTTCACTGTCAACTCTAACTGGGGGCCTTCAGGTCAAGGATAACAAGCATGTCCTCAAGGTACTCATAGTTTTGTATATCTAGTAGTCTTATGCCACTGTAACCATGAGTTCAGGCATGTCCCAATTTACTTGATCATTGTATTCCTTCGAAACATGCCATGAAATAAAATCACATACCACAAAGCCTTTTCTCTGCACCAACCTGTGCATGTACACATGTGCACACAAATGCAAACACATACACACAAAATGTTAATAAGGGACGCATTTCTAAGTAGATCTTCTCAGTGGTTTTTCTGCCTAGTAACAGATTTACAGTCAGGATATCAGTGTTGTTGCTAGAATATGTAGTGTGTATAAGAACAGTGAAGTATGATGTTTGAGAGTCATAATTTAATAGAGCTGTGCTTTAAAAGTATAAAACAGAACCTTTTTTTAAATGCTCACTTCTGTTTTCTATGTGGCATGATGGATAAGCCTATGCATGCTTGAGATGCGTGCATAAATTTCTATACACTTGGGTCTTTGTATCTATTATGTTTGTTGCTTCTTAACAAAAACAGATATTTTCTGACATTTACTTATAAAATTCCCCAACATGAAATTGCAGGATGAATCCTGTAGTGGTACTTGTGTTTTTGTATGTATACGGACAGACTGTCTGACTGACTACAGGTGATCAAATGCACCTAATAATGGGGGTTGTGTTCCTGTATAGATTTTTACATGGAAAATTTGGCTGTTGTGTGACTTTGTAATAACGCAGAAAACGTATTTCATTACTTTACACTAGTATTATTTTGTTTGTAAAGATCACTTAATGGTCAGAGAAAAGGAGGTTTGAAGTTTGTGCAGGTTACGTGGGAGAGGAGGAAGGAGCAGCCCACAAGTTTATTCTTGAAAAAGACTCATTTCTAAAGTTGAGGGAGGTAACTAAGCTGCAGAGATAATGTGCTGACACTAAGCTATAAGCACTGCTGTTCATACACATTCCTTCAAACAGAAGACATGATCAGTTACAACCTGCATCCTGAGTACGAGTGAGCACAGAGCATGGGATGAATTGTGTAAATGGAAATCAGTATTTGCAGGAAAGTCTTTAGGAATTAATACCACATATATACAGCAACAAACTGAAGATAAATTCATAACTCAGGGTGCAAGTAAAAATTAAATTTATAGTGCTAAAAAAAAGTTTGAAAGAAGTTAATCCTTTGATTTATTTAAGATATAGGTTTTGTAAAAAGAAGCAAATAGGATATAGACCATCACATATGTTTAAAAAATTCTGAGTATCATAAAAAATGAAAACATCTTTAATGTCAAAGATGTGCCATAATTTAAATTATGAGACCTCTTGGTAGAACAAAATTATCATATGGCAGCAGAAGGTAGATGGAGCATGAGGAGAAATGCTGAGAAACAATTTGTGACATAATAGCACTCACATTTTACATGTTGGAAAGCTTGTCTTGACTGGCAGTAAACAGCTCATAAAGTTTGTAGGAAATGACGTGCTGTGAGACAGATGGCAGGTCATACGGGCCATACCTTTCCGTTTGCAAAATATATTAAGAAGAAGTAACAGGTGCTTAAACTAGTAGGCATTATATATCACAGTCAACAAAACTGGAAAGGATATGTTGAAAGAATGAGGTAAATACCCTGAAAAGATTATAAACTGTTATTTTAAAAGGAAAAGGGTTCTGAAGAAATGGAAACATCCTGTTTTACAATACCAGTAACTGGATAATGAGGATGCTGTTGGTTATATATCAACTCCTGAAGTTGTGTCACATCAGAGGAGATGTGGTAGAATCATGTGCATTTTAAATTGAGAAGGTTGTGGGAAGAAGCTGCCACATATTATTTGAAGGTTATATGCTGGACCTCGTGTAATGGGACTGAGGAATACATAAAAATTCAGTCCGGGGCTGGTCTTACAGTTGGGTCCTTCCCACTTGCAAGACAGTGAGACACTTGGAGTCATTGTAGGCAGCCCACAGCCAGGTACTTCCCAAATGCACCTTCATGAAACTGAAGTAATGTACTCAGTCCTACATCTAAGCAATTTCAAATTGAACTTGATGTAAAGCTCTGATCATGTAGTTCATTCCACATCCACATATTTCTGAAATGCCGCTCTGTGAAAATCATAGCATACTGGATGCTGCAGATGCAGAGACTGAGATTAGCTCTTTCTAATTTGCCCAACTGAGTGGGAACTTCTTCAATTCATGTGATGAAATATGGTACAGTTTCCAGAACGCTATGGTAGAAGAAACTCAGAACAATGGACAATGGCAAAAACAGTAGCTGTGTTTATTGTAACATTTAGACCTGCAGGAAGTAGCAAGTTATGTTTAATACTTATACTTAACTGTGGTCACGTTTGGCAGAGAATTTGAAACTGTTATTTCTGCCTCAGAAGAAGTAGACATGACACTGCACAGTCATAAATTTTTTCATTTGTATTTTTTACCTACTCATGGTTATTAAAGTTCCTTAAAGTTGTAGTTGTGGACCTTACTGAGACATATGTTGGATGAACTGATAGTTTACACTACATGCTAGTTTTTTGTATAAGCCATTGTTGAGAAATTGATGAAGTAGATTTGAATTTCACATAAAACAGATCAAAATGTTTGGCTTTTGCCTGACAGTGTTCAGTGTAGACATCCACATTTCATTAAAATTAGTGCAGAATTTTGGGAGTTTAAACAAACATGGATGGGCAGGCGTGGCATCCTGGATGTGCATTTGTTTTGAAGGACACTGCATAAAAATGACCGTCGATGTTGGGATATGAGATGAATGGATCAATTGCAAGAACTAAATGATCAGATGATTCTCTTGCTTACTTGACTGTAAGAACAAGAACTATTGATGTGATTGTTTTGCTACAGGTTTTAGAGGAAGGGGAGACAAAAGCAGTTACCACTGTAGGTAAGAAGCGAATTCGGCTTGTGGAAGATATTCTGAACAAGAAACCAAGGAATTACACATGGGGATCATTGGATATTGATGAGTTCATCCAGAAGATTACCCAGGAAGGGATCACTGATGCCAAGGTGGAACAAGTTGCCAGTGGCTACATCATTCATTTGGTAATAAAATCCTAACACTTTGATGATTCATACATTAAGTATAATGATTGCTGCAAGGATATCAGAAAATGTAAGATTTACGATTCTCACAGTGGTGTTGCTGGGATTCAGGTCTTCTGGGATAGTCCAGTAGTCATGGAGTTCTTGGAATGCTTGAAGCTGATGGCAGTATGTTCCTTCAAATTGCCAAGATCCACATCCCAGTGGCACAATATCACATCCCTGGTGACTTGAATTCTTTTATCAGGGAAGACTGTCTTGACTGAAATGCTGGTACAAAGGGAATTTTATGGAGAGAATAGTATGTGCAATGTTGTAATGGGTTGAAACAGAGAAAGGGCATGGCAGAGGTTAGACATATGCGTATGAAAAGGGTTTAGAGGAAATGTCCAATAAGGACAACCTCCTCAGTCTGGGAAATGGGAAGATGGAAGGTATATTGTGGTAATTTGCAGGGGAAGTAAGGAATATAACAAATTATTTAAGCCTTCATGAGCAAATTATATCCTTATGTTTATAGTTGTAATAATCATTTTTCTACTTGGAGAGATATTTGGGAATATTTGTTTAAAGTGAAGGGTACATACAACATATATATTAAGAAGATGTAATCCTAGAAGTAATAGAAAGGTACAGGCACACATGTACATACAGTACTGTGAACAGGCTCACATAATCAGAGTGGCTGAAAAGTCACCCTACTTTACATTACAATTTGACAAGAGTTGCTATGTATTAAATGAGTTGGTATGCATACCATTATTTCCCAAATACAGCCTGATGTGCCACCATGTTCTGTTTGATGTGTTGAAACTTTGTGGTGCAATAGTGGTGCATTCATGTTTTGCAGCTCTGTGCAAACTGTCATTGTTGCAATAACAATGCACAGTAGGTCAGGAATAAAGAGGAATTTAACAATTTCTACAGGCCACGCACACTGCTGAAGGAGTAACTGATTTAAGGTTATCGCAATGGGATGGTTATAAGCCTGAACAAACAAGTAGTGATCCCAGTATTTCGACAGAGAACCCTCTTGAAAATCAGCCACTGAATACTGAAAAAGAAACAGAATTCTGTTGAAAATTGTTGATGTGAGGATGCATTCTGGAATGAACTAACATGTGGTAGCCTTGGTACTGACATTCTTCAATGCTTGTGTTGTATCATCAGTGAGTTACTATGCAACATGGTGGCATCTCTTGGTTCACCATGCCAGTAGATCTCTGCTGCTGCACCTACATAACTTTCATGCAATGATGTTTGGATCTGTAAGACTTCTGTCAGTAGGTTATGATGTTTGTGTGATGTTTCCCCCAGGTAAGCAATCTTGATCACTCTTCTGACCTCCACACCCTTGAAATCACCATCTTTCGTGGTTCATAGCTGAACACTATTTGGCCACACACAGCCATTACGTGACACTGTATAATATTAGTAATTGAAACTGTCATTGAATAACACACTTTAAAAAACAGTTGTTTTGCCTGTGTATTCTGTGTCATATGTACCAACACAGAATTCGGTTTGCTAATTTAAGTGTCAGTACTACATTGGTATGCTTGACTAAATAATGTGTGCTTTGCTTCCAGCAAAATGAAGACACACTGATTCAGGTGGAAGACTCATCAACACACATTTTCTGTGAGGGTGATGAGCAGCTCCGTCTTCGGCTGCGTAATATTCTTCTCCAGTGTCTGAATAAGTTCTAATTTGGCAATTTTGTGCATGTTTTTGTATGTAAATAAACTATTACTTTTATTGTTATTGTCATTATTGACGTTTCCACCAATGTGTTTTGCCTTATGACAGAGGGTTCTCCTTTCTTCTGTGTCCTTTCATAAGAATCCCTTGTAGATTTATGTAACATCATTCTATTTCTTGTGGATATCTTCTGTCACATGGTCTTGCCACTGGTCACTTATTCCACATTATCACTTTCGTATGTGTTTGCAATGGAAAGTTAAAAAAATTATATTGTAAAACACTGCAATGTCAGTCTCTCTGTTCACACAGAACAACTTAACTGGCAAATGGATTTTCATTAAATTTGATTCTATAGTTGTGTTACTAAAATGTGACTTTGCAATTTTTTTTAATTGGACAGCAGTGTGTATTTCTGCACATATTGCAAGAGTAATGCAGGAAATATTTATTGGAGAAAAAAAAGTTGCAGGTAAAAATGAAACACACATTTTATGTGAAGCACCCTGTTTCTGTATGTCTTGTGGTTTCCAAGTTAATTAAATCTAAGAGGTGGAGAGATCTGTATTTTGTGTTATATTATATCTACATTTCCTAACTAATCATGCTGTCAAAGGACTTGAGCACAACACATGTGCATTCAGTCCCATCCTTAATGTCGCCATTTTTTCTTGTAGAGTTTATACTTTCAGATGTTGTAATGTCATAGTTTGAGTTTACATTTTGTGTCCTTCTTTATACAGAAGCTGGAATAGCATAGTTGGTAATAGTGACTAGGTTACAGGCTGGATTATTCGGGATTCAATCACTGGCTGGGCAAAAGAGTTTTTTCAAGATGCTCAGATTGACTCTAGGGCCCACCAAGCCTCCTGTTCAGTGGATGCAGCAGTTCAGGGGTAAAGCAGCCATGACATTAAGTTGACCTCTCAACCCCCAACTAAGCTGAGGTTATGAATGATCAGAACTACACTTCTGCTTGCCCTATGTGCCTTATTGGCAGGGAAAGGGATGATTTTACCTTTACCCTCTTGCTTAATAGTCCATAGGAAATTTAGCTCTACTGCTTGCAGTCTGCTTATGCCTTACTTTATATCAAAATAGACCAGTACTATGGTTTATTTCTTCATTAAGTAACATCAACCAATGTGATGTACAGAATAGCAACAAAATTATGTATTTGAGAATGTGTACTCCAATTTGGAGTGGAGAGGTGTCCACAGATTTAATTTTCAAGTGTGTTGTTTCCAAATATGCATTCATCTAGTGGGTTCATATTCATTGACTGTGCATACAAATACATTTTCTTTCTTCATTGTATCCATCACCATGAACTGTTATGATAGATATACAATGTTCAGTGTATAGTATACAGCAGCAAATATGTCTATTGTTGATACAGATAATTAGGAACACTGGGATGTATTTTTTAAATTACATGAAGAAATATTACACTGATATACAAAATTTCAGTTTTTGTGACTAGCAGAAACGAAATGTGCCAATTCTTATGTAAATTGAGGTGCTGAACACAAAAGCCACAATAAAAATGCTTCATTAGCTACGGTTTTCGAGCTATTGTCTCTTACCTGCACTACGTCATAAGTTGAAGGTTACATATAGCTCTAGTGCAATCGGGCCTTCTTCGCCCGCTGGTTGAATGTCGAGTTTGGAGAATCATGCATCAAGGTCCAGTTATAATCAGCAAGCACTGATGGGCTCCATTTCGCTTTGTATCTGCCCTCCATTGCTGCGATGTCCTGGTGGAAATGTTCACCATGCTCGTTACTCACAGAACCACAGTTCTCTGGAAAGAAGTACAGATGAGAACTCAGAAAGTGGATTTTCACGGACATATTTGACCCCAGTTTCTGATATAAGGATAGAAGTTCTTCCACAAGATCCTTGTAGTTATCTGCTCTTCTATTTCCTAGGAAGCCTGTAAGCACCTCTTGGAAGGCATGTCATCCTCTCTGCTCATCACCTGTAATGACGCATTCAAATACCTCATCATGAAGAAGTGAGCGAATGTCTGGACCAGTGAAAACACCCTTTCGTATCTTGGCATCACTAAGCAGGAGAAATTTTTGTTGCAGGCACAGAAATGCTGTACCATTACGATCCATTGCCTTCACAAAATTCTTCATGAGTCCTAATTTGATAAGAAGAGGTGACAACAAATTCCTCGATGACTCAACCAGTGAATGACGCTTTACATTTTTATATCCTGGCTCCAAAATCTTTCTGGCAGGCCATATCCTTTTGACATAGTGATGTGCCTTGTCTCTGCTGTTCCACTCACACAGATCTTCCCCATGAGGCACAGGTCTGATGGCAGAGGGTATATTTTGATAGTCAATTCTCTGCTTCTTCTTTCTGTTCATACCACTTGCCACAGGAGGTGTCAAGCAAAAGTAGCAGTCACTGCTGTGGTTTGAGGGTTCCCTCCAAACCACTGGAACGGCAAACGGCATTGCCATTCCCTTATGACTAATCCAGCCTCCAAGATGTATTGCACACAATGTGTGGCGCCCATTTCTTGTCTCAGTCACCCAGTTTATACGTAAAGTACAGATGGTAGGCTTTCTTGATCAGAGGCGTTATAGATCACCTCTGTGATGCTAATGTCACTTCCCCACACGTAACAGTATAGGTCTGCACTGTTCACACAACAGCAAGACATCCTGTCCTACACCTGTGTTTGTACATACTGAAACTGAGGCACTGTCTGGTGGCTGATGCAATGACCTTATTGTGTGACCTTACACTAAACACAGCGTTAGTCACCCGTGATTGATGATCTTATCATTTACACTAGTCACAGCATTAGTCATCCGTGATTGTCATTTATGACTCAAACCCTAATTTGGAATCAGAACCCACTGTACATGAACGTAGCCTTCTGTATCTTCGAAACAAGAGCTAAACAAAAATTCTTAATATCATATTTGTGCTCAGAACCCACGAAATAGCCATAAAAGACTTATTTCATCAATGCTAGTTTTTGACTGTTGATCAGTGTTATAAGTGAAAGTTGTAGATTTTATATGAGATCCATATTTTATGGCAAGTGCCAATTTATTTTGAGTTTTTAGGCTTTTACACTGTTGCAGGTTAGGTCTCAGATCTGGGATGTGGACCTGCATCTCCAGGTCACTGGTGCCAGAAATATTGAGACACCTCAGTGGCCTCATCTTCAAGTGTTGAAATGTCCATATTCATGTATGGATCTGCTGTGTGATACTGATGCATTTATTCTTTACAAATTGACATTCCACTGTGGCTTTTCTGTTCAGTTATAGTAGACTGATTGGAGTTTCTTAACTGCTGCATTGTAGCAAGGCCATAGTACAAGTCGTTGTGTTACATTTCAGTTTATTGTTGTCATCTTTAAGAAGTTTCTGGGTACCTGCAAAGTTGCTGTACTGATGTTATACCCATGGTGCAGGGAAATATTGCTTTAGTGGTTTGAAGATGCATGTTTAGTACACATACAGTAACACAACAGCTAATACAAATAAGAGAAAGTATAACAACAGTGTTGCCAACTTTAGCAAATACAATCAAAGCAATTAAAAATAATGTAGTTAGTGCTTTACTATCTTGATAAAGCAACTTTTAGGACACTTGTGTGTGTGTGTGTGTGTGTTTATATATTATCAATGCTTTAATGGTTACAAAGTGTGCTTTTATGCTGTGAGGGTGGAACATAAGTTTTGGGAAAATAATTTATATAAGATGGATGATGAAAGAGTGAGAAGTCTGAATTGTGCAAATGACATATTTTTTATCACTGTATTAGGTTGAACATGTAGCTTGGACAGGGGAGAGAAGAAATTGATGCAAAATTTTGGTGAAGAAGTGTCTTGGAAAGTTGCCATTTTGAAGATTAAGGAGGAATATAGGAGAATATTGGAATAAATCTTAGCTAAATTTGTTGTAAGAATGGGAGGAGGATATAACGATCTCAGATTGTGTCCAGAGGTGGACTGTGGTATTAGTGATGTTGGACTTTCAGGTTGTGTTGCCGGAAGGTTGGTAAGTTTTTAGGTGCCTTCACAAAATTACAATAAGTGGCTATTAGCTTTGTCATGTCTGTCAGCACTGAACAGCTTGCCTCCCACTGGATTGGGCTCTCATGAAATTTGATATTTGAGTACTTTTAAAAAATCTATTAAAATTCAAGTTTCATTTAAATCCAGCAAGAATAATGGGTACTTTACATGAAGGGATTTATGCACATTTATGATATCTAACTGAATTTTTCTTGGAAAGATAAATGTTTCAGGCACAATTTGTAGAGAAAATCAAAACACACATTTTATGTTTGGTAACTTTTTTCTGAAAATAGTGTCTTTATGAGATAATGTGCTTGGAAGAGAGGGTCCTAATGGTGGTTGGATCCAGTCAAAACATGATGGAGTTTTGACAGTACATTGTTAACTTACATAACTGTTGCTTTACTTGTATGTACTTTTATTACTTGACTTACATTGCAGATTGAACGTACTCAAGATTTGGCCTGTATAATGTAGGCTACATTGTAACTTTTGAGTTATATGTGTATGACTCAAGTGGTAGTTTGTTCCCCAATAATTGTTTTTATATCATTTTGAATTTAAAAATATGGCAGTCCTGATCCCATGTACTTTAGTGTTACACATTACATCTGATTGTGACAGGTAATTGGTTTCTTGCTATGCTGTATAGTGTCCATTTGGGGTAAGTCTTGAGTGGCTTGACTTTGGTCTATTACCTGTGGGGCCTAGCATTCTATTGGCTCCGTTATTGCATATCTAATCACAATAATCTTTATATTTACAGGTAATCATAACTATAGTTCATACTATTGCAAATGCTGGGTTAATATCTTATATAGCTGTGGAAATTTCTATTCCCTTGCCAAGACATAATCATCCTGTCTCATTCATTGCTATGTACACAGTCATTATAGTTAATTGTGTGTTGGTAATAGGTTATAAACAAGCCCACCTACCACAATTTCCATTTTTCTGTCTTTTTCATGCTAAAGTCTGTTTCAGCCAGGGCCTCCCATATTATAAGGGTTCTTCGTAATACACGTATTAGTGCTCCTGAAACACAGGATGTAACCATGGCAAGGCCACTGTCGAAGTGTTACAAGCAAAAGAATGCTCCTATGCTCTGAAATTAAACCAACTAATTCTTATCCCATTGCATTTACAAATGTGTGAGAGACAAAGACATGCATAAGTGAGGGTATTTCAAAGTACCAGTGAAGGCTTAAAATCAGTGGCAAGTACTGTGCTACAAACACAGGAATGCATAGAATAGAACATAATTTATTTAGATAATATATATCCTGACACAGAAATAAGAGAGGTAAAACATGTCATAGGCTAATACAATGTTTCAAACATAAATAAATAATACATATTTTCAGTAAACAAGATAATTAAACGACAGAAACATCATTCGTTTTATATCTGTGTTTTCACGGAGAATTTTTATGCAGGCAGACTCTTGTATAGAGTACAATGATAGTACAGTTACAATGTGGGCATAAACTCCTTCATATCATGACAAATTTTTTATTGTAGATGCATAAGTATGAAACAACTTGTTTCCAGTACAGTAAACTGTTGTGATATTTACGGAGATTATTCAGTAAATTAATGTCATATCTATGAATTGGAACTCCACATCGACCATCCAAGTGTGGCCAAGTATAACCTCCATAATTTCACTGCCATTACACTATTCTTAGAATTAAATATTTTCTTTATCGCGTGATTGTTAAAGAAGTTATAATGTATGCTTTTTATACTAATGATCACTTGATCGGTCGTCAACTTTCCAGGAGACATTCCCCAGTTGAAATTTTAATTACTGTAATCTAAGCCACCCTGCTGTATTCTTCAATGTTTAGTGATTTCGAGCGTCATAAGCTGAGAGGGAATTTATCCAGTTTATTCTTCTTCGAAGAAACCACAATGGTGTAATTAGCCCTAAGATTAACAAATTTCCGATAAATTTTAAGGCATTAGTGGTTAAAGACGTCATGCCATTTTTAAATTTATGGCGCGAGACATTTCAATATTTTGAGTGGAGACATCACAATCGTTGTCTTTTATTCAACCAATAGTGTGACTGTTTTGATGAAATTACACGTTGACCAACATGCTGTTCGAACATTCATATGTCATTATCATACAGTAACTTGACATGTTTGTTTCGTTATACATGCAACACAATTTACAGAAAAATGCAGTCGGTGTATATAATACAATATGTATGTGGCATATATAGTAGAATATAATAAATGGCGCCGAATATTATGTCGTCGGGTAATAGCGAAGATTGCGCGTAACATTGGCGCTACTGCAAGCGTTATCCTACACACGTGTTATGCGATAAGAGTTGTGCTTGGAGAAGACGCAGTGCATGTGGGTGTTTATTTCTTTAACGTTGGTATAACTATGTTGCTAGGGCAAGCGAATATTTGTGTATAGTGCTTTGAGAGATTTGTTAACATTTTGGAAACTTTTCTGTGGAGGTACGTAGGATTGTGTGCTTTTATATGTCGCTGCTCAAGATGGCCGCCTCACTGATACCGTTGGCCGCGACCGCGGCTGTAGTGGCCGGTAACCATGTTCCGAGAATTACGATGGAACATTTTCTATTCGTGACGCTGACTCCTGTAACATATAGTTTTAATAAATGTGTTTATGCAATACGTGATTATTATTCATTGGTTTGGTATGGTTAAGTCGGTATATGTGGTGTTAAATATGCAGATAAATGAGAAAGTTATGTTGCATGTAGAGCGACAGGTCGGTAGCGGAACGCGGGCAGGGCCTTGTTAGTGATTCCGGCGGGTGATGGGGGGATCGCCGCCATGTCGTGTGGGACTGGTCTCGTTGACGTGCAAGGCAGGCAGGCGGGCGAACCCGCCGCCCCGGCCCCGTCTCGACCATCCGATGTGGGTCGGTAGCTTCGGCTGGCCTCGGACTCCATTCCGCTTGTTTTACCCGGGCTTGAAGACCGGGGAAGATGCGCTTGCCTGAGCGGTTGTCTCGCAACATGATCGCCGGTCAACAGAGCGTCTGATTGCGGTGCTCAGTGGCAGCATCAAGCTCTGCCTGCAAATAATAAATTTGTGTATAGTTGCGTATTTTGTGCCAATTGTCTTATTAAGAACTGTGATTGGGTTTGTAAACTACATTTAGAAAATTACCAAGTAATATCTTAGGAGGCAGAGTATCTGTGTGTGGACGTTGCAACGTGATGTGTTTGAATTCCGATTTTATTTTCAGGTTTCATTAGTGAAATTACGTATTTTCAAGCAGTAGAATCAATACCTTCAGCCGTAGGAGTATCAGCCATAACAAATCCAATTAGTATGACTCAAATAGCGATAACAAGTGACGTATTTGTGAATATTTAATGTCCAGAAAATAAAGGGATTGTGTACAATAATACTAAATTTGCCACATCTTTGTGACAAATTAGTAAATTCATAATGGCAACTAATGTGTGGTTCTGTTGACTATGATGTAGATTATTACAGGGATAAACCATTGTGGCTTAATGCTGGTCTGAACAGATATCAGAACTTTGAGATTTAAAAAAATTTTAGCAGTTGTAATCATTTTCTCAGTATTCAACCCCATGGAGCAGAACCGTGCTTGGCGACTAATGACCACTTAGCTAATTGAGAAATTTCCTCCTTTTTATGGGACCAGAAGGTGTTCTCAAAGGCATACCACCTGTCCATGCCTGGAGGGAGATGAGTCCAAGTCTGAAGGTTAAGTCTTCTGTTACCTCTGTAACATTTTGTATGATTTGGAAGTTGTCAGACCTAACCCATTCTAAAGGTGGGGTACAAGCCATTGTTTGCAGTTAATAACAGTTTTTCATTGTTTACTGTCATATATGTATATTGCTTACTAGGTTCATGCAACACAGTCATTTTTGTGAAGCCAGTAGTACCATAGCTGGTTAAGAAATGTTCTGCATTGTATGGAACACAAAGGTTTATGACTGTGTTCACAACACCCAACCACTTTTCTTCATCCTGAGCCAGATTAATCCAGTTCATGCCCTCCTATCCTATTTCTTGAAGGTATGTTGTCCCAACTCTGTCTAGGTCTTCAAGGTGGTTATTTGCCTTCATATTTCCCCATCAAAACCCTGTTGCATCTCTCCTCCCCCATACATGCAACACCTTTAGGTGATCAAACAAATTTGATCACCTGAAAAGCGCAACTCATGAAGCTCTTTATTATGCTGTTTGTTCTAGTCCCCTATTGCCTCTTCCCTCTTCAGCCCACATGTCCTCAGCATCCTGTTCTTGGATGTCTCAGTATGTATTGTTCCCCAATGTGATAGACCAATTTTCACACCCAGGTGTTTTGTGTCATTATGTGATGTGTGTAGCTTTTATTTTAGAGTATAGTTTACAGTTTTTTATGCAACACAAGGTGTTGGAAGTAACATACTTTTTTCCATACGTTTGTACATCCTGTATGTATGTCAGTGTTTTATTTAGTAATGGTCCCTTGATGTAGTTTTTTAATCAATGGTGCTATGAGCTGTTGTCAGAAATGGATGGTTGAGTGGCTTGTAGGTCATAGCTGGTGGCGGTTAAGGGGGATGAAGTTGTCAAGTGTGCCATTATTGTGAATGGAAGCTGATGGATTTTACGTCAGTTTGGGATCCCAAACGTTTGGATAAGCATATTCACATTCTGAAAATTATAGTTTTTGCATGAGGATAGCCAGTAAAGTCTTATGTGTGGGAGCTCTTTCATATGCTACAAACGATGTACTTCGCTAAGTAGGTTGAAAGAGTGGGTGAGGAAAATAGGTTGAAGGAGTGGGTGAGCAGAAAATATGATAAAGTGGCGTCTTTATGTAAGGCTACATGGTTGGAGAATCACTTCTATTGAAGAATTGTTGCGTTATTGTGTTTTCTGGAGTGGCTGTGTCAATTTATTTCTCAAAATGATTTCAGTGTAATTGAGGATTGGTGCAATTATACAATTGTAGTTTGTATTTTTGAAGCGGTGGATAATGAAAAGAAACGTGAAGCGTCTGCGAAAACAGTGCAACTGATGCGGCTGAAATAGGTCAATGAAAATCTTAATATTGTACATAACCATGCACTGTGTTCACAAACTGGGGTTTAATGTACCACTTCTCATACACAAAGTTATATTGTTCGACGAAAACTCTGACGCGTTTCGGCGCTCGTCGGCACCATCCTCACGGTACATAAAGTACACAGCGTCCATCCGTGAAGTTTCGTGACCGATGCTATCGCGAAGTGTGGACTGGTGATGAACAAGTTGTAGCCGGTTTCTGTTACTGGGGAGGCGAAAAATTCTAGCACGATCTGTGCAGCTGTAGTAACGCCGAGTGTAGGTTGTACGTTGTTTTGTTGATTTGGCGAGCGAACATCACACTTTGATTCACATTCGGGAAAGCAGCTACAGAAACGCGAAATGCCTGAAACTGGAAATGTAGCCTATTGTCGTATGTTGGCCGTCAAATGTTTTAAAACATTTAGAGCGGGAGCTGAGGGACGTCCGGTATAGAAGATTTCCAAGCAAAGTCACCAGCTTCGTGAATATCGGTTCCATTGAAGGGGGGGGGGGGGCATGCGTAAGGGCGGAAATGGAATTTCGCGGTATTGTATATATTTTGTGTCCGATTTGTTTAACATTCGGTGTGGAACATCTTTGTGCAGTGTCGGTGAGCAGCTGTGATTTTCCGTCAAAATCGGCGCAGGGAAGGCCACACTTTTCTCTTGGGCGTAAAGCGAATTACATTTAGGCGTGTACCGTGAAACTGTATGATATTTATGAAGTAAAGCCATCCTAAAATCGGTGTACCTTGTCGTGGATTACACCATTTGCGATCTTGTTAACAAAACGTAAGTGGCGGGAAGAATGAATACGTTTTCTGCCGGCAAGATGGTGCATCCGTCCCTGATAGCCAATAATTCAGCGGCCGCCTTGTGTAACGTTTTGGGGGACCAAATACTTAATTAGTTGTCCGTTGGGCCTTCTCCTTCACCTGATCCAACGCTGTGACTGTTGTCTCTGGGGATGTTTCATGGATAGTGGTTGTAAAAGCATCAAACGCGCCCAAAAAGAGCCTTAATGAAAATCGTGCGATGTGCTATGCAATTCCATGACAGGAACTTAAACAGCTTTTAGTATGATGTTCACCAGGTGTCATGCATGTCGGAGAGTTGTAGGGATTCGTTTACAACACCAGCTTTAACATATGGTAAGTTATATAATGCATCTGGTAAAAGTACATTCAGTGAGTGGGTTCCACTTTAACCTGGACATTGTTGTAAATACATTGCTGTTATCATCAGTTTTTGAAGTGGTTTGTTTGTAAGTTCAAAAAATGTCAAACTGGAAAAGAAACAGAGGAAAAGTTGCTGGACAAATGGTAAACATGTACCAGCTTATCTAATATATTTGGAGGTACCCTCCATATTTGCAGGCTGTGGCCCTCATCCATAACTGGAGGACATGCCATCTCATTCCATGCCATAGTGAGAAATAGCTTAGCTTTGCTTGATGTCAACAAAAGACTTTATCCTATGCTAGCATATACCTTGCAAGCTCTTGTTTAACAGAAAATTCGTGCCTTTTGAAGTCATGATCATTAATAAAGTGGATGTAATTCTCATTTGATGTTGCTATTGACTTTATTTCCTAGAACATTTGAATTTAAGTTACTGGAAAATTTCATAAGTGTTTCATGGGTTCAGATTTTAATGTTCTTGCTGGCAGCTGGCAATATCTTCAGTGGCTGGACTCAGTATTGAAGTTATTTGTTGATACTCCATTGTGCTTTGTTTGACTGTGTGTTGTGATTGTCAGGAATGTAACCCAAACATTAAAAAAGTATTTAGAGTAAAAAAAAAAATTAATGTTCAGTCAGATAAACAATATTTGCCTTAACTGGCCAGTAATTGAAGCCCATATTTGTTTAGAACTGTAGGCATCAAAATGTTATTTATTGTCAAAATTGCTTCTTCATGAATTACCTCCCAAAAGACATTTTTCATTTTATCATTGTAATGAAGAATAAAGGGTACTGTCCCATGGAATGTGATGCTGTGTAACCTGTTAACAATGTTTTTATGCTGTATGGTGTCACAACCCAGGATTCTTTATACTCAGAGCTATGAAAACTTCAAGTCTCACACTATCTAAAATGAAATGGGTCAAAACTGCTAATTTAATATGCTGTATATTTAATTTACACATGTTCTAGCGATTTGTTTGCTCAAAGCAGGTCTCCGTACGTATTTTAATGATAGAAATTGCTTTGCTGAGATAGTAATGTACCTAACTGTGATTATATTCACTTAGATTTAGTTTTTATATGCAGCATTTGGAAGCACTATCTTGTTTCCATTAAGTGTTGTGTGATTGGTGTCTATACTCAGTTTGCATCGTGGTTGTAAGTAGTATTTCCTTGGAATGTTACCTTGATCACTTTAACAGACAATTTTAGGACTTTCTGTGTATTGTGAGCAGAACCCATTAAGTGTCTCCTTACTGATTGTAATTGTGATGCAAAGGATATAACATTTTAACTGAATGACTTTAAAATGTAGGTCTCACTCATGCAAACCATTTCAAAGTTCGTGCTTTATTTACTAATACTGTATAATCTAACCCTGTTAACTGACAAATTTTGTATTTATTTACACTGGCCTGGAAAAAGAGTGATGAGGGTAAGATATTCCTCCCCACAAGTGTAATTAGTCCCAATCAATTTTCAGGTTCTAGTACTGTACCATGTAGATGGCAGCCCCACATAGGAAAACTGTATGGTTCTCTCACTTCCCACCCTGTAGTTAGTCTGCTTTGGACTTGTGATAGCGGTACAAAACACTCTAACTCGCTGGCCAATTGTGAGAACAGTAATCATTCAGCTTACTAAAACTGATAGAAATTAAATTAAGAATTCTTAATAATTTCAGATATCTAGTGACAAAAACATCTGAGTATGCAATAACATTCTATGTAAGTGTTATTTTTTTGATCTCACAATTTTGTTAGCATTTAAAGCCAAAATTATTACATTAGGTGTAGCTGCATGTTTCGATTGTGGTGGACATCCTCAGGCCACCCAATTTATTTAAAATCTAACATTCAGTGCATTATGTTGTACACAGTGCTGTCATCTCAGCTTGAGAACTGTTGGACTTGTTTTGATCAAATTTTGAATTGATGTCCTTCACATCTGCATTGCTTGTTTTATGCTGTAGTATGTATGAATGAAAATTGAGGTACAGTAACAGAGTGAACACACTAGAATTGTTATGTGTGGCTGTATTTGGTGACTTAATTTTTTGTTGACCAAGAAAAGAGCACACATAGAAATACAGTGACCACGTAGAGTCTTTTGGTCACATTGGTAGGCATGCTGCCATTTGTAGTGGTGAAATGTTAATGAACTATTGAAGTTTATAATATTAATTTCTGTGTTTTGTAAATTTATTGTTGAATTTAATTACATTATAATACATCTTAAAATTGATGTGCCATTAATATACGGAAACAAACTTCCAAAAAAGCAAAGCATGCAAATTGTGATATGTGATCTGTATCTGTCTGGATAAACTGCTATAATTGATGTCTAGACAAATATAAAATTCTAATGGATAATGGCATAATAACTAGTTTGAGGATAAAGTCAAATAGCGTGGGTGTGGTTTGGACCCATCTGGCCCAGGATAGGGGAAGTGAACACAGGAATGAACATCCAAGTTCCATACAATGTGGGGAGTTTTTTGATTGGGTGAGGAACTATTAGCTTATCCAGGACTCTGCTGCAAGTAGTTGGTTGGTTGGTTGGTTGGTTGCAGTCATTCATTCAGTTAAGGGATAAAAGGTGTGTATTAATATTTATCATTGTGTAGTAATTTTGTCTCAAATTGTATGTAAAATGTGTTTTCTGTATCTTTCGAAGCCTTTGTTGGTAATACTTATATGTTCAGTGTTAACAAGTTGAACTTGTATTACTGAAACACCATTAGTGGATAAAGTCTTACAAATATTTGTTTATTATTATTATTATTATTATTATTACTACTACTGTTATTTTAGACTTTTTTATTTCACCTTCCAGTAATGTTTTCCTCCAGAACAGCTGATAATGATGAGCAGTGGGTAAGATGTATGCTTTGGTAATTCTGGTGGGAGGAAGGCATTATAGATGTTGATTTTCTGACAGAATTAAAATATTTTCAGGTTTTTATGCACCTGTGCAGTTTTATTAGTACAGAATTCAGCTCTTGAACACCTAATACCTTAACCTTTGAAGGTCTGGAAGGATGCAGAATACATGTTCTTGATAGAACTCAATAGACAAGATTACTATGCTGTTATTAATTTGTTATACTCGCGTGGATGTTTGTGTGTGAGTGAGTCACACCCTGATTGCCATGGCACCCAGTGTTACCACATTGCATGTTCTCCGTGTGGTATATGTTCTTGTTGAGGAAACAGCATTTAGGCACATTTGCAAAATTGTGAAAAGGGACTATTAGCATCGGCATGTCTGCCTGTCTGTCTATCCTTCAGTCCATCCTCATGGAACCACTAGGCTCCCACTGGATGGATTTTCATTGCATTTAACATCTGAGTATTTTTTAAAAATCTGGTCAAAAAAATTAAAGTTTCATTAAAATCTGATGAGAATAACAGGTACCCAACTTGGAAACCTATTTACATTTATGATAATACCTCCTTAAATTTGTCTTAGAACGAGAAATGTTTCAGACACGAGTTGTAGAGAAAATTAAAACACACATTTTATGTTCATTAACTTTTTTTTTTTCTGAAAATCATTCAATTTATGAGATAATGTGAAAAATGTGGGAGAACCAGACAGGCCACAGAAAATGATATATATACAGCATATGCACTGTGCATGCTGGATAACTAAGGCTACAGACACACACTCAAAATATGTAATACATATTGCTTTTCCACGGCCAAAATGGTTACACAAACGCGCCTCCATGTTGTGTTACATGTGCTTTGCCTGTCTCATTGTAATTGAGATAGACACTGCTATGAGCTGTGGGTTGAGTCTGAAGAAACATTTGAACATTGAGCCTATAATTGAACATAGCATAAGCAGGTGAATGCACTCCAGTAGATGAAACTAATGCTTGGATTGGTGAAAGAATAATGAAAGAAGCAGTGACACAGGCTGTGAGTAGGAAGTAAATATTATGTCAGCCAATCTTATGACTTCTGTGGCTGTTGATTAATATTAATACAGACTTTGATTCTCACAGTAGTTATTATACCCTTGTGTGTAAGAATTTTATGCACATCTAGTAGATGTTAATTAAAATTCTTCATTTGGATAGACAAGGATTATGTATGACATTTATGCAGTTTTTTAAAGGTTTTTTTTATAGTCTTTCAAACTTTAATTAATTGTAAGATGTCTTGCAATGCCAGGGTATCCAAGGTGTGGCTTGCTTTAAATTTTTAGCACAAACAATCTTTCCAAATTAGGTAACACATGTGAAATTGTAGACTAGTAGGGTGTAACCACCTCCTCACTGCTACTGTTGTGTAACTGACTGCCACTGGGTGTCATTGAATTAAAATTTAATTTCTTGCTTATTTTCAGGGCTTGATGTGTACTATAAGGATGGATAAATGGTTAATTCATGCTGCCTGCACACACATATGGATTTCCTATCTTGTGGCTCATTATTGAAAACGTTTGGATGCCCATTTTATAATGTAATTAAACTCAATAACAGTTTTGTAAGAAATATAGATTACAACTTTACCCTTGTGTGTTGATGGTAATTAAATTTCTAAGGGTTTATTTTAATTTATGTTATGTTACATTTCATCACTGTGAAAGAAGTAGTCTCTGCAGCTTGTCCTCTCTTCAAGAAACTTGCTGTTGTCATCAGTTTAGTGGTCAGTGTACTTCACTATAACCCCCTGGCTTCTAGTACAGTACTTCAGGTTTTCTTTGTACCTTTGCCTTTTATACACAACTTGGAACAGTGGTTCTGGTGCCGATGTTATCGTGAATTATAGTTTGATGCAAAAACAAATTGTAGCTGGTTTCTTTTAATTCATATTATAACTACAAAGGATTAATGAAAAGGGTATTACCTCAGTCAGTTGTCTGTAATCACCCCTTGTGTTGTATTTTTCTTTGTTGCTTTGGACCAGCGAGCAAACATCAAGGTTTGTTTCAGACTTGGGAAAACAGCTACAGAAACAACTTGACATTCATGGAACAATATATGGAAATGAAGCCCTGTCGTGTGCACTTCTCTTCAAATGGTTTAGGCAATTCAGAGTGGGACATGAAGATCTTGAAGGTGATCTGAGGAGTGGGTGACCTCAACTGCTGTAAATCTGAAAACAGCTGCAAAAATTTGTATATTCGTGACCAGAGGCCATCAGATGACCCCATAATATATGGAGGATCAAGTGTACATTAATGTTGAGATTCTTTGTCAGATTCGTCTTGAAGGTTTGGGAAAAAATTTGCCCACACAAATGCAAAAGTAGCACAGAGTCACAGCTTGTGAAGAATTCACCCAGGCCCATCAGACCAATCTTCATTTTCTCATTTGCATTGGTATGGGGTATAAGTGGTGGGTGTTTCATTGTTACATTATAATCTCTAAACAATATGCAAGAGGAAGGTATGGAGAACAAAATTATGGCTGATGCCCAGAAAGTTTTGCTTGCAAAGGTTAAGGATCAAAACGTACACTTTTTTAAAATTATGTGATCTCTGAAGAATGTGTGCTGGAAGGAACATTGAATCAACCATAATTTATTAATCTTGTGTATATACCTTCATTCTGGCAACAGTGTATATTGAAAGATTTATAAGATTTTGATGTAGTTCTGTTATTTAATTATTTACTGCTTTGCTACAGTTAACAGGATTATTTCATTGGTATGCCGTACACAAATGAAATCTACTTCTTCCCCTCCTCCCCAGTTTGGTTGATTTGGTAGTTACTACATGTTATGTTTAGAAAGCATAAGTGTTCCGTTAATTTTGCATGATGGGGGGGAGTAGATGATTCAGCATGCTACAAAGGTTGAAGTGCAGTGTCACTGCAGTGTTGAATTTTCTGAAAGTGTATGTAGTTGTTAAAATGTTCATAGATACATATTTTTTACCTTGTTTGTAATACTGAAGTGTGTATATTGTGTGAAACCTTGCTGTCTTAACTAACATCTGTCACTCTGAGTTGTATTGTCTTAGTAAGAAATGGAATCTGTGGAAGAAGACCATAACAAATATGATTCCTGTATTAATATTTTCAGTTTCCTCTTGTTTTCACTGGGCTGTTTGATGATATCATTACAAATTGTCACAGGGTTTTCTACTTAAGTGTTATGAATGGATTGATAGATCACATTTTCAGAATAGTTGCTTTGGAGACATCATTTTGTTATGTAATGTGGGCTTATAGCTGGGGAAGATAATTTCACTTTCTGAATTTTCTTATTAGGTGATTGCATTATTGATTTAGGGCTAGCCAGCACTATAGTCATGAATGCAGTGTGACTTAAACCAATTTTACAGCACAATTTGCATCCACGATTCTGACAATGGTGTCTAAAAAAAAGCGGCCGTTAGCTGTTGAGGCAGAAGTAACAGAGTCTGCAGGCAAGAAGGTGCGGCTGAGTGATGGTGCCAGTACAAGCTACAGTATTGCTCCAGTAGCCACTAAGTCTGACAGGAGTAATGTAGGTGGGTCACGGAGCGTGAAGTCAAAGGACACGAGGGAATCCATGATCAAAACTGAAGTTGAGGAAGAAGGTATAGAAGATGATGAAGAAGAAGAAGTTGATGAAGATGACATGGGTCAGACACATCACACAAATCAGTCAAATGTGGGTGAGTTGACTTATTCTTTGCTGGGCTATACGTTGAAAATGATATGCACATTGGATTTTTTAAAATGGAAAATGCACTAGGGCTGGAAATATGTATCTAAAAACCAAGACTTAAGAATATGGTACCTCAGTATTAATACTCAGGATCCTAAAATTATTTTAAGGTTAAAAATTTTGTCATATGAAAAAGAAAAACAGCTACTTTCTGAGGGTTTATTATTTTATGAATTTGGGTAAGTTTTACAGTAGCTGTTCAAAGAAAGCAGAACCAGACATCTGTTGCACACTGTACAAGACATTGATGGAAACTGTTTGGGTGGCGCAGGTGTTAAACATGCCAAAATATGTGATTATGACTGGCAGTCTCATAACTGTCTCCCAGGTACCCAACAGTGCAGAAGAGTACAATTTTGTAAAGAGTGGTGTACAAGAAGGAAGCCTCACCATGGTTTTAGCAGCAGCAAGCATCGTTACATGTTCATGGTAGTTCCATGGGGAGCTGCAGTGCTTGGGGATTAACATTCTTTAATAACAACAAAATAAATAACTTAACAGATGTAACATAACATTTGTTGTTCATCTGTTACTAATGCAACTCTTATTGCCATTGACACTAAGATTGGGCTACTTTTTCATGTATCACCCTGCATTATATTTTCAGTTGCATCTGTTTTGAAATTTTTAAGTTCAACTTTTTCTGGGTTATGTGCGTTGTATGAGGCCATATCAACTATGAGGCTTATACAGAAAGTAAGTACTGTTTCACTGTAAAAAAATTGAGTTAAGTTTCATATAGAATTTTATTGTTATCAGATTCTGCATTCTTCAAACTATTTTTCCACATATTCACTGCCATTATTGAGGCACTTGTCGTAGCGTGGCACAAGTTTTTGTATGCCCTCCTCATAGAATGCGGCCGCCTGTGATGTTAGCCACTTCTGCACTGCATCTTTCAGGCCATTGTCATTGTCAAATTGCTTGCAGCCCAGGAACTTCTTTAGGTGTAGGAAGAGGTGATAATCACTTGGCACCATATCAGGACTGTATGGGGGAGGGGGGGGTCCATTTGTTCCCACGTAAATGAAGTGATGAGGTCTTGATTGAGTCTGAGCAGCAAAGTGTGGCCGAGCATTATCGTGAAGCAAAAGAATGGTGGCACTCAGCATTCCATGCCTTTTGTTTTGAATTGCATGCCTCAGCTTCTTCAGCATTTCACAATAAACAGCAGAGTTTATTGTTGTGCCTTGTGGCAAAAATTCTACCAAGAGAACACCTTGTCTGTCCCAGAAAACGGTGCACATGATCTTCCTTGTTGAAAACATCTGCTTGAACTTTTCCTTTTCAGCGAGCCAGTATGCTTCCAGTGCAAGGACTGCTGTTTTGATTCAGGTGTGATATGGGACACCCATATCTTGTCTCCTGTCACAATATGGCTCAACATGCTGTCTCCTTCCTTGTGATAGCACATCAGAAATGTCAAAGCACATGCAACATTCTGTTTTTTGTGCTCCTCTATGAGCATCTTGGGCACCCATCATACACACACTTTCCGATAACCCAAATGACTACTGACAGTGTCATAGAGTAGAATCCTTGAAATCTGAGGAAGGTGCAGTGACAGATCAGAAATTGTGAAATGTCTGTCATCATGCACTCTTTCATTGACCTTATGCACCAAATCATCATTCACCAAAGATGGACGCCCACTTCACGCCTCGTTGCACATGTTCTCTCGTCCTTCATTGAACATCTGAATCCATTTCCTAACCATGCCATCACTCATTGCATTGTCACCATGCACTAGACAGATCTGGTGATGAATCTCACTTGGTAGCACATTCCTAGCATTCAAAAAATGAATTACAGACCGTATTTCACAGTCGGCGGCCCCTTCAATTGTCTTAAACATGTTTAACGCACAGGAACAAACATAAACGTAACACATTTCACGAAATGGCGTCTGTGGCTTCTCACTTGATAGAGGAAGTACTGCACATGCGCAAAGTGACATTCTTGAGGATGCGAGAGAGATATGCGCAGACGGTACTTACTTTCCAAATAACCTACATACATAAAGAATGTCTTTGTGTGTCCCTTCACCATATGACAAATTATTGGGACAGTAGCTAATATTTGGTTTTGTCTGCAGAAAGTCAGAATGTGGCTGCTGTAATCAGTAATCACATCAATTCATTATTTCTTGTTCTCCACCATGATTTAAATTTTTTTCTTTTTGGCTTGTTGCATGTCAGTTTCTGTGCGAAAGACTGATAGGACACAAGTACCTTTCTGAACTCTACTTAATGGCAGAAATGCTCTTACAACTCCACAGACAGCTCCTCCTTCATCTAATGGTGTTGAATCCTGGTCTAGAAATCAGGTCATCCAGAAGTGTAGGTGCATGAGAGGGAGTACCAATGTAACAATATCCTCTTTCTGCTTCCAATGACAGTGCATATGCAAAACACATTTGGGACACACCTACATAAAATGTGAGTCTACCCACTTCCATGGCCTGGTGGATACAAAGCTTTGGAGTAAGGTGGCATATAAGGTATACAATGTGTGCAGCTGATTCCAAATAACATGGTAGAGCTTGAGGAAACTTTTTTTTCATATCTGCACTGCTAGCCATACCAGATGTTTCACCCCTGTTATCAAGTTTGTGGTTTTGGACTCCCAGACAGATTTTTGTCTACTTAAACATTTTCTTCTGCACGAGTTCCTTCCTTACTCTTCATCATCTTGCAGCTGAAAAATTTTTTGCACTGTTGGTGGATTCAACTTCCACGCCCATTCTGTTATTCCATTCTGATCCTGGTATTTTTTTCTCTGTCACCAGTATAACCACTGGAATCTGTTTTGTCACTTGTATTAATTTCACCAATAAAGCAGAAGGTTGTGTCATTCGTAAACAAAACTTAACGAGTGTCCTTATGTATGTATCATGTTTACATCGAACTACCAGCATACAGAATCATGGATGGAAAACATTTTGGTTGTCACCATACTCTTCATGTCAATATTGCAGTGCATGTCATTGTTACAGAATAATTTAGAAAAATGTTGGAAAGTGACATGGTCACCTTTTTGTAAGGAAGTTTTCTATGTGCTAAGAATAGAATCGAATATATAATGGGTTTGAGCCCATTAAGGACCTGATGTACGTAGGCCTTTTACAAGAGGCCCATTGTGCCCCCTTATTATCTAACCTTTCTCTCTGCGGCCTTAACGGAGGTGTGGATTGGTCGTGGATAAGCTTTCCTAATAACCTCTGGGTTCAGCTTGCCCGAGCCCAGAGGGAAATATCCCTTAGAGTGTTGTGGTCAAAAGTAAGGCCACAAAAATTTCAGTTATACATAACAGAAAAATATAGCAAGTACAGGTTGTGGCTCAATAAACATATTGGCTGAGCCCTCCCTTGCTAAGCGCCTTGGATTCCCTTTATGGAGCCCTATAAAACAAATTCTTTGTTTCCGGAGTCCTCCATTACATGTTTTTCAGAGTGCTCAGTTTAGGTGCCCTTCCTCCAGGTTCCCCTCACAGAGCCTCTTTAAACACATGGATGCTCCATTGCCAAAGCCTTAGCTTTCAAAGCCTCACAGAGCTACCGGATAGAGAGAGAGAGAGAGAGAGACTCTTTGCAAAACACTCTTACTGTCTCTCAGAGTCCTTGGTAAAAAAACTGCCACCTCCATGGTCCCCCAATGGGGCTCCTATGTACAGAGATGCTCTGGTTCCAGAGCCAATGGTTTATTCATTCATTCATATCTCTCAAGAGTCCCCAGTTATGGAGCTCTCCCATGAAACGGGGAAAACATCTGGTTACCATACATGGAGCCCCAGGCAGATGGAAGACCTACGTACAATGGGGTGTGGCCTGGTTCCCTAAGGGTATCATTTATGGTACTGCTGTTATTACCCCAGTGTCATGCAGCCTTCAGCACGATACCTTCCCCCTTGGTTTGGGTTAACCAGAGCCCTCTTAGCCAGTGTTTATCATAGTAACCCTCTACAGGATATCCCCTCCACACCTGTTACTGCCTACCACATGACCCAGCGTATGGATCTTCATGTAACCATAAGGTATGGATGAGGGGTTGGATTTTGGGAGGCAGATACAAAGTATCCTTCCAAGGCAGATTGATTCCATAAGCCATTATACTTGAATTGTTTTCTAAAACTAAACTGATGGGTTCATCTGTGTACTGAGCAGATGTGTATAAAAGTTATGGTTGAGATTTTTACAATAATTGTGTTCTGCAGTGAAATTTCATTCTTTGCATGTGTTTCATCTTACTTTCAGCACAAATTATGTATGCAAGGAATTTGAATGTGATTTATCTACCACAGATAACCTGTTAAAAATTGCAGAGTGTGGATCTTCAAAAAAAATTCTGTTCGCCCCAGTTATGTGCAAAACAGCTGCTTGCTTTTGGTAGCAGCATCTTCCAGTGTGCTGTGTACAGAGGGTTATGGCTCTTGATGTGTGTTGAGAGCTGTGATAAAATAATGCAGTCCATGATATCCGAACGTGTAGTTGGTGTGATCACATCCTTGCTATGTTAACGTCATGTAAGTAGTGAACAACTTGCCTCCATCATCTTATGACACCTGAGTAGTGAAGTATTGTATTTGTTTCAGATATTCCTGACTGGCCAGAAGCAGATCTTATGGAGCTCTTGAAGCATATTGAGAAAGAGATTCCACAGAAAGACAGTCTTCGTTTTGACTCCCGTGCAGACAAGCTGAACTGGGATAATGTAAGGCAGCAGTTGATTTTAAATTTGGCATCCAAGAGTTTTTTAAGCAGTGTATAACAAGCACTAAACTGGGACTTAAAGTAAGAAATTAAGACTTCTGTTATCTTTTAACCACTTGTTGGTATGGAAAGGATAGCAGAATGTATACATGTGGTGTTATGCCAATTCTCAGTTCACTGCATCCCTAGAGCTGGTGTAGTGTAATCCCTACAGTGACTAGGCTCTAAATTGGACAACTGAGTAGCCATTTTATTCCTGGTTGGGGTGAGGGATTTTTTCTTCTCCAAAGCATCCAACCTTGATCTGGGACACACCTAGCCTCTGATTTAATGAGTACTGTAGATACTTTCTTTGGGGTTAAGTGGTTGAGCCATGAATCTGGCCACTAACCTAATATGCCTTTGTGGTGAGCACAGGGACAATGTTACTTTTATTGTGTCTCTGAGGAAGTTTAGATGGTGCTGGTATCTTCAGTCATTGTAATGGAGAGAATTTATTGTTCCATTTATCAAATGTCTAGTGTACCATATAAGGCATTTGGTTTTAGCTGCTCATTTTTGTCATTTCCAGATCAGCTTTGGAGTATATTCAGCAGAACAGTGTAAAGAAATGTGGGGGAAGATTCAGAAAAGACTGCGAAGATTCAGATTACTGAGGGAGGTGCTTGAAGATGCAAAGGCGTGGGTTTCTAAACCGTGGACCAACTTCTATCGTAGTCAGAAGCAGGTGAAGAATTGTTTTTGAGACTTTAAATATTGGAAAAATTTCCTGTGCATGGAAAGGTGTTGAGTAATCACACTGACCATAAAGTTATAACATTTCTTTACATATCATGGTTACCATAAATTTTTAGGACCCAGAATTGTAAGTGCTTTTATACCTTTAGTTGTTGAATTTCTCCATACATGATCATCCTCCTGTCATGAATTTATACTGTTTATTTTGAAACACAGTGACATAATTTGAAGTATTGTTTATGTTTCTTTGTCATGCGGCTTTTGGTTTATTCTTTGAACACACCAAAACGGCAGGGAAAAATCAAGTTTTTCTTCCATACCAACATGGACTAGCATTATGTAGACACAGAGATGGCAACAAGTACATTGAAAAATTGAAAAGCAGTTGGACATGATCCAATCCTGGCTGAATTGATTAAAAAGGGAAGAAAATAGCTCAAGAATGTCATTTATGAACTTATTTAAAAAATACAGGAGGAAGAGATCATAGCACATGAGTAGAAATAATGGAATGTGTCCAATTCATATGAAGGGGAATGTGATGATGTATGATAATTATAGAGCAGTTACATTGCTATGTACAACATATAAAATTATGGAAAATATTTTATATGTAAATTTAGGACCTTATGCTGAGGAAATAATAGGAGAATACCAAGGAGTCTTTCAAAGGAGATCAACTGTTGATCAGATTTTTACTATGAGACATGCATTGGAAAAATGTTGGGAACATAATTATATACACACACACCATCTATTTATTGATTTTCAAGCAGCATATGGCACTGTGTGGGGAAAGGAAATGTGGCGTGAAATGCATAAACTAGTTTTCCCCCAAAAATTAGTTGTATTGTGCAGAATTTTCAACATTGAATTATATCCTAAGGTTAAAATTGGTTAACATTTATCCTCTGAATTTAAAGTTCACAAAAGCTGAGACAAGGAAATGGAATTGATTCTTTTTGATGTTTAATATAGTGCTGGAAATTGCTATTAGAAGATCTAAAGTAGAAACATGGGGAACCATATTTGACAAATGTAGTCAAATTATGGCATACGCTGATGATGTGGTTATCATGGGAAGATAATTTAAAGATGCTGAAGTATTTACATCACTGGTTGAACAAACAAGTAAGATGGAATTAGAAATAAATGGCCAAAAGACAACATTTATGATGGTATCATGAACACCTTACAAAGAAAATGAATATGCAAACCTCAGTACTTGCAGTTTTGAAATAGCGAAAGACTATACATATCTTGGTACAGTTCTAACAAATAAAAACAAATTAAGACCAAAGATTGAAAAAAGAATTACAATTGCAAATAGAGCATATTATGCACTTCTGTGTTTACTAAAGAGCCATAAAATACTCAGAGCAGGAAAAGTAATAATCTATAAGACATTAATAAGACCAGTGGCAACATATGAAGCAGAATTTTGGACATTGAATAAAGATTTTCACCATTTCACCGTGCATTTTAGAATGTATTCACTTTATTATAACCAACTTAAGTGCATAAGTTGGTCATAATAAAGTAAATATATTGAATAAAGATATTGCTAAACGGCTGGCTGTTTTAGGAAGAAAGGTTTTAAGACAAATGTTTGGTGGAATTAAAGTAAATTAAATTTGGAGAAAACATTATTAAAAAGAATTAATGCAGCTGTTTGGTGATTTAAATGTGCTCTCATTTGTCAGAACAAGTTCGTTGAATTGAATTGGTTATGTTAAAAGATTGGATAGTAAAAGAAAGGTAAGTAAGGTGTTTAACAATAATCCTCAAGGAAGTCAGCTATGAAGACGATAAAAAACAGGTGATAGTAACAGATATTAATAAATGCAAAATTACAAATTGGCAAGCAACAAAACTGACTGCGAGAAGTCCATTGATGAGGCACAGGTCCACATTGGACTGTAGTGCCATCAAATCAGAAGAAGCAGGAGGAGGAGGGCTTTAGTGTTTGGACAGTTCTCTTTAACTGACACTTTCAGATATTCTTATTTTGTTAAAATTGCTAATGTAATCAAAATATATTCCTTCTATTTGAATTTCTTTCTTCTTACGTCTGATACACGTCAGACAATTTTGGATCATTTTAACCAACACACAGTCACAGTCACTTAGGCCATGTGTGCTAACATGAATAAAACACATAAGGTGTAATCTAGGAAGGTTATGTTTTAATTTTTTATATTAATGACTGCATCTTTGGTAGTTCATGTTACACATCACGTTTGGGGACATGGTGGCATATGCATTTAATATGTTTTTTTTTTTTTGCTTTGTCTGTTTTGCTTATATACAGCCTTGATTTACAAATTTTGCTACTCATACAGAAGTGTTGTGAATTGACAGTGTTAAAACAAGTTAGTTTTATAAGGGATGTAAGGGCATCCCTTATTCTAGCCTGTAGCATATGGCGTTTGAAATTCAAACTCCTCACTCATGGCCAGGGACTTTTTCAATTAAATTCCCATTTCTGTGTCTTTTTATATTATACATGGTATTTCATACGTCATTTATTCAAAGAAGTTTAAATAGAAAGTATGTTGTACTCATGTGCACTACCCCATGTCTGAAGTTTTGAAAACAACCCATTTTGATGCTTCTTACTTTATGAGCCTGTCAAAATTTTTTTATTTCCACTTTATATTCAGAAATATTGATCACAGAAGTCTGCAACAGTATTTGGGGTAGACTATATGTATTATGTTGTTCTGTTGTTTGTATAATTTCAGTTGCAACACAGCATTCTCTTTCCGAGTGGCTAATCATATTATGGTCAGATTCTGCTTTAAAATGACATGATGAATAACGTGTTTCATATTCCTTCTTAAAATGAGGAGGGTAAAGTAGAATAAACCCAGACAGTGTTTTGTGCATTTGGTTAGTGCAAAATGGGACCCAAGGCAAATTTACTTCACTTTGATAAACCACAAGAAATTCTAATCCTTGCTGTTCATTTTTGTTTGTTTTCAATATTTGTAACTAGCATCAGCAGAAAATGATTGCTTTGAATGTCTGATTTCTTTATTTCTTAAGTGTAAGGATTTTTATGTGACTTTTATGCATCATAATTTCATGTTTGTGTCCATCTTACACTCAGCATTTCAGTTTATTTTCTCTCTGAGCAATAAAATTTGAACTATATTTAACAAGCTGAGTTGTGCATGTACTAAATACAGTCAAACTGAACATTTATCAGTTAATGAAAATATTTTGGTCTTGGAAGGTGTCATAATCAGACAGTACAGGTAGGTTGTGTTTTATGCCAGGGATACATTACTGAAAAAGTTGCACAAATTTAACACACAATCCCCATTTTAAACAGTATATATCCTGGGGGTTAGGGGATCGAAAAACTAATCTTATATAGTGTATGACCATATCACTAATGGACATGCAGACTTCTAGAGTATACGTGTGCTATGTATCCAGTATACATACATTTCTGTACAGTATATATATTTATTTATTTTTAATGCAATAAAAATGCAAAAGACACACATTCATAGCTTTTGGTGTGGTTCATTCTGATAGGACTATTGTAGTTTTGCTACACAAACAACCATGTTTGTTGCTGACTTAGGAAAGTCTTTAATTCTATTAGTGCTGTCGCGAATTGTACATGTGCAACTAGGAGCAAGTCTGACATTATGGACTATGTAAACAATTCATTCACCTTTTTCAAGCGTGTTATGTCTAATTTCTCTTTAATACCAATTGTCTTTCACCATTTTTTCACTTGCATTGCACTAGGTGATGTAGATTTACGTTTCTCACTAATTTTTATACCAAAAGCCACTGCTGATAAAGGGGAAATTACATGAGCCTTGTAATTGTATCACCAATGTAAGCCATTTGCTTGAATGATGGCATGACAGTGATGTCACTTTCTGCTAGCCTCTAACACAAGACAAGTGCAGCCACATTTTATCTGTGCGAATTCGCACTAAACCAAACATTATTGCATAAATTCGAGTGTAGTGTAAATCTCCAAGTCAGATTGAAATGATATCATGCACAAAAATTTGCAAAAAAGGAGACCTGCCTGTGTATACCAAGGACAAAACAGGTTGGGATAAATGATATAAGTCTAAGAAGTATACTGTATATTTAGGTACAGACAGGCAATGTGCATCTCCTTCAGTAACAGGTACTTGTGCAGCTGTAACAAGGAGCCAAAAGTATGGAACACGAATTGTATGTGGACAGCTTTTCATCTCTGGAGTAACATCAGTTCCATGTGCATCAACAACACATTCTGCACATATTTGATGGTTTTGGCAGCCAGAGTTCCAGACTGATGCACAGATGCCTCTGTAGCTTCTTTCACACAAATGTTGTGCACTCCTGGATTTGTTAATTCCAAGTGTGTGTCCTGAGGCCAACACATCATATTTGCCTGTCATTTTTGAGTTTATAATAGGAATCTTCTAGTTCATCTTTCCTCTCTTCCTCTTATGGTCACAGATATAGTGGTACTTGTTTAAAACTTCAGAAGACTCAAATAATAATGTAACAGTAAAATCACAAAACAATGCAAACAGTGGTAAGGAGATGGCTGAAATGTGATTACAGATCACACTGCTTAACTCACGTGTATTGAACATGTGCAGTAAAATGGAGGGTACAGAAGGTAGCTGGTGCACATTCAAATATGTGTGAATGGTGGGTGGGTTATACCTTGAAATGCTGCTTGATAATATGAATGTGTCTGGTCTGTCACAGAACCGACACCCAGATATGCCAAGAAGACCTCTGTCAACATACATGCTCTTTTATATGGAAAAAAAAGATAAAGTTGCTAGAGAAAATCCTGGATTGGAGATGGTGAGTACCAACTGTGATGAAATTGCCGAAATGTAATCAGCCATTTGATTGCTGAAATTATTACCATTTTCTAGATCATATGGCGAAGTTTTTGAACATTTTTGTAGTTTTATTAACTATGATCAGATTTGGTTCACAGTACATAGTCCAACCACAATCTTTGTCTTTCAAAATAAATATTTGAAAAAATTTCCACTGATCTTGATTCATGTGTTTAATTATTCTTTGCTATGTAAGTTACATAGTGTGAATGACAGGATGTTAGGATGCAGCTGTGTTCTGTTTTAAGGCCCTATATCAACATCCATCTGGGCATCTGTTCAAACTTTTCAGTAAAATTCCTGTTATTATTTCATTTGCTGTGGCTCCAGCAAGTAGGTCAATATGGATGGTCACTTCGACTTTGTTGATTTTATGATCAGGGTGTCTCAAAATACACAATCTCAGATTCTTTCACCGAATAATGGGAAATCAAGCTAAGCACATGTAAGAGTAAATGCATAGGAGCTGAAATAAAATTGTACATTATACATGCTTGTTCATCAGATTAGATTTACATAGAGATGTATGAACTCATCAGATGGTTGTTAATGTTACATATATGCATAAGGTAATAATGTAACACTTCTGCAGACAGGTGTTTCGAAATGCATAGCTGAGATGTATAAGAGCTTGCCAGCCAAGAAGAAGCAGAAGTATGTTGACATGGCAGCTGCTCAAAGAAGAGAGTATGAACAAAAATTGGAAGAATTCTAGTAAGTTTAAATATATTCACACAAAAATTACTACTTTAGGGCCTGTATCAGCTGTTAACTTCGTTTTTATACATTTGCAGCCGGGAACATCCAAACCTAATTCCAAAGCCAGTGCCTTCCAAGGATCACAAGCCAGGAGCAACAGTTGATGGTGGACCACGGAAACCAACAACGCCTTTCAAGGTACAACTGTCCTTGTGTAATTTTTGTGTCAAGGTTTCTGAGTTCCTCAGGGTAATGACAGCTGGGACCTCTTGTCTAGCTAGTCACTGAGAATGATCTCATATCTTGTTTAACCTTTACAGCTCTTGCGTCCTACCATTTAGGACGGCATTTAAATACCTCCGCGCTCCCTCAAGGCTCGACCGTCCTACCGTCTAGGACAGCCACAGTCTCAGCCGTTTAAATATTTCGCTCTCAATATATTTAGGGAGATTTCACTCATTTTTAGCACCACACTAGAAGTTTTTCCAGCTTCATGCTCCGACTGATCTACTGGTTGAGAGAAAACTACATGTATCCATTTTTTATATGAGGCTGTTTGTACACAGGCAGTAAGTTTGTAGTGGCGACTATATTTAGCTTATTTTTTTTGCTCCATTCGTTTGGCTAATGAATGACTTACTTTATCGTCTGGAGTACGTGACTAAACACCATTTGGCCCCATGCGTTTTTTTCCTCACAATTCTGGCTGAGTCGCAGACTCAGTTTTGAAGAGAGAGATTTTTTCATTACCAGTAACCACTTGATCGTGCGTGAGTGTGTGTGTTGTAAAATGAGCCAGCCAAGCAAAAGGCGAAGATTCATACAGTCCAGCGAAATAGCTGAACTTTTTCTTGACACTGATAGTGGTGACGCGACA